>Ga0187893_10002567_pt1 | contig 39567 bp, 24 predicted proteins | sample MA1701074metaG_FD_139574 | JGI IMG/M metagenome (GOLD analysis project Ga0187893, IMG submission 139574) | White microbial mat communities from a basaltic lava cave in the Kipuka Kanohina Cave System on the Island of Hawaii, USA - MA170107-4 metaG ...
CTTCTTTCCTTCTTTCTGCTTCTCGAGGAGCTTGCGCTTGCGCGTGATGTCGCCCCCGTAGCACTTGGCGAGGACGTCCTTGCGCAGCGGCTTCACCGTCGAGCGGGCGATGACCTTGTTGCCGATGGCAGCCTGGATGGCGACCTCGAACAGCTGGCGCGGAATCAGCTCCTTGAGCTTGTCCGCGATCTTGCGGCCGTACTCGTAGGCCTTGTCCTTGTGGATGATCACCGCGAACGCGTCGACCGGATCGCCGTTGATGAGCATGTCGAGCTTCACCAGGTCGCTGGTGCGGTACTCGAGCATGTCGTAGTCGAGGCTGGCGTAGCCGCGGCTGATCGTCTTGAGCTTGTCGAAGAAGTCGAGAATGATCTCGGCGAGGGGGAACTCCCAGTCGAACTCGACGCGCTGCGTGTCGAGGTACGTCATGTTCTTGTACACGCCGCGGCGCTCGGTGCCTAGGGACATGATCGGGCCGATGTACTCGGCGGGCGCCATGATGCGCGCCTTGACGTACGGCTCCTCGATGCGGTCGATCACACCAGCGTCGGGCATGCGCGCCGGGCTCTCCAGCAACGTCATGGCGCCGTCCGTCGTGTGGACGTGGTACTCCACGTTCGGCACCGTCGTGACGAGGTCGAGGTTGAACTCGCGCTCGAGCCGTTCCTGCACGATCTCCATGTGCAGCAGCCCGAGGAACCCGCAGCGGAAGCCGAACCCGAGGGCGGTGGACGTCTCCGGCTCGTAGTGCAGCGACGCGTCGTTGAGCTGCAGCTTCTCCAGCGCGTCGCGCAGCTGCTCGTATTGCTGCGTGTCTGTCGGGTACAGGCCGGCGAAGACCATCGAGTGGACATCCTTGTACCCGGGGAGCGCCTTCGAGGCCGGGTTGGCGGCGTCCATGATCGTGTCGCCGGCGCGCGTCTCCTTCACGCTGCGCACGCTGGCCACGACGTAGCCCACCTCGCCGGGGCCGAGCACTTGGGCCTGTACCTGGCGCAGCTGGTTATAGCCGACTTCAGCCACCTCGTACGGTTCGCGTGACCCGCCAGCGAAAATGATCTTCGTACCTTTCCGGATCTCGCCGTCGACGACCCGCACGCTCGGGATCGCGCCGCGGTACTTGTCGTAGTACGAATCGAAGATCAGGGCGCGCAGCGGGCCCGAGGGATCGCCCTCGGGCGGCGGTACGCGCTTCACGACCGCCTCGAGCACCGCGTCGATGCCGATGCCTTCCTTGGCGCTCACGAGGAGGATCTCGTCCGGATCCGCGCCGATGAGGTCATGCACTTCCTGCTTGCGACGCTCCGGCTCGGCGCCCGGCAGGTCGATCTTGTTCAGCACCGGCACGATCTCCAGTCCGGCGTCAAGCGCGAGAAAGAGGTTCGAGAGCGTCTGCGCCTGGATTCCCTGCGACGCGTCCACGACGAGGATGGCCCCTTCGCACGCGGCCAGTGAACGTGAGACTTCGTAGGTGAAGTCCACGTGACCGGGCGTGTCGATGAGGTTCAACTCGTACGTCCGGCCGTCCGTGGCGCGATGCGACATGCGCACGGCGTTGAGCTTGATGGTGATGCCGCGTTCACGCTCGAGGTCGAGCGTGTCGAGCACCTGTTCCTTCATCTCGCGCTTCTGGAGCGTCCCGGTGGCTTCGATCAGCCGGTCCGCCAGGGTCGACTTTCCGTGGTCGATGTGCGCGACGATGCAAAAATTGCGGATGTGGTCCAGCTTCACGGCGCGCTCGAGTCGGGAAAGTGATTGTGGCGCCGAAATATAGCGCTGGCGTGCGGACCGGAACGAAAAACGGCCGCGGGAACTCGCGCGGCCGTTCTTCAGCGAAAACCGACGCCGACTACGGCCGCTCCCGACCCCGTGGGACCGCGCCGATTCTCGAGCCCGAAGGCCCCGACGCGCCGGGTCGCGCGGCCGGCCGCGACGATTCCGGCAATCGACCGCGCATCGCCTGGCGCTCGGCGGTGCCCATGCGCGGCGCCCGCGGCGCCCGCGGCTCCTGCGCGATCCGCGTCTGCAACCCGCGATCGAACGTGGGCCGGCGGTACACATCCGGACGCTCCCGCGCCGCCAATCTCGACGTCAGTTCGCGAACGCGGCTGCGGCGCGATTCCTCGACGATCCGTCCGGTCTTTACCGGCCGGACTTCGATGGGCTCGGAGCGCGCCACCGCGGGCGCGGCGCTGGCGCCGTCGAAGAACGGCTGCGACGCGAACCGGCGCAGTGTCACGGGCTGAGTGTATCCGAATGAGTACCGGTAGTGGCGCCAGCCGCGACCAACGGCATAGTGCCGCCAGTTGCGATAGCAGGTGCCGTGCGGCTCGTAATAGCTGCCGACGTAGAACACGGGATGCAGCGGCGAGAAAAACCCCGTGATGCCGTAGTGATAGCCGTTCCAGTTCGACCAGCCAAAGTGCGAATACCCGCCAAACGTGTGGCCGAAGAGCGACGAGCCGCAGCTCATCGGGCCGTATCCGAAGCTGGTGTAGTGGAAGGCCGGGCTGGTGGTGAAGCTGCCGGCATAGTCGATGGAGTACGACGACCCTCCGGCCACGAAGCGGGCAAGGTCACCCACCGCGCTACGCGGATCCGACAGGCGGTGGTAGTCCTCGATTCGGTACTCGGCCCAGCCTCCGTCTTCGTCCGTGATGGGGTCGAAGTCGAGCGGCCGCGACGACGCGATGATGAACACGAAGCCGTTTCCGTTGCCGTCGTACGAATCCAGCCGGGCTGACGCCGAGCGATACGCGCGCGACGTGAAGTTGAACCGGGCGGCCTCGCCGTCGTTTCGCGCGTCGATGGGGCCCGTGGAGTACGACTTCTTCGCCTCGATGCGCTCGCTGTCGCGCGGGTCTTCGGGGAAGAGGACTTCGATGCGGCCGTCCCCGGTGAGGTGTCCGACCATGGCGTAGGCCCGCTTGTCGGCGCGGAACGAAGCCCTCAGGGTCTGCGTGTACGGACCTCCCACGTAGTTGGCGCTGATCCGTGCCTTGGGGTTGCGCCCGCCCGGTCCCTCGTCCTGCGCCGCGCTTGGCGCGGTCAGAAACGCCGCCGACAACGCGACTGAACATCCGAAGACCCGTTTGGCCGACATGGGCGCCTCCGTCAAGTTGTATACAAAATGGGAGACAGTGCGAAGGATGCGCAAGAGGCAGTTTTCGGGGTTCCGGCAAGGGAGCCCGCCGCCGCACGGGGCGTGGCCATGGCCGCCTGCCCGCGGGTGGTCTAGCTTGCGGCCCTGATGGGCACCGCTGCCCGAGCGGATCTTCACGACCCGGCGTCACTTGCGGCCATGGGCCACGTCGAGATCGTCGCTCGATGGATCGTCGACGGTTTTCTGGCCGGCCTCCACCGTTCCGCCCGCAAGGGATTCTCGGTGGAGTTCGCCGACTATCGCTCCTATCAGCCCGGTGACGACCTCCGCTTCGTCGACTGGAAGATCGCGGCCCGGCTGAACCGGTGGGTCGTGCGACAGTTCGAGGAGGAAACGAACCTGCGCGCCACGATCGTGCTCGACGTGAGCCGGTCGATGGCCTGGAGCGGGGCACACCTGCGCCCGCTGGGCAACACGGCGCCCGCACCGCTCACCAAGCTGGCGTACGCCGAGATTCTCTCGGCGTCACTGGCGCTGCTTCTCCTGCGGCAGCGGGATGCCGTCGGCATTGTCCGGTACGACGAGCGGATCCGCAGCGTGGTGCCGCCACGGTCGCGAAAAGGCCACTGGCGTCGCGTGATCGGCGCGCTCGAGGAGCCCGGCGCCGGGCTGGCGTCGAGCGCGCCGCAGGCGCTGTGGCAAGCGGCGCGGCTCATCCGGCGGCGCGGGATGATCGTCCTGGTGTCCGACCTGCTCATGGAGCCTGCCGACGTCGAACGCGCAGTGCGTGGCCTGCGCGCCACGGGCCACGATGTCACCGTCTTGCATGTGCTGGATCCCTCCGAGGTCGCGCTCGGCGGCACGGGGGAGGCGCTGTTTACCGATCCCGAGACCGCGCTCCGCGTGCCGGCGAGCATGACCGACGTGCGCACCGCCTACCGGCAGACGGTGCAGGAAGTGATCGGGGAGTGGCGCGCGATGTTCGGGTCCTGTGGTGTGAGCTACGAAACCATCATCACCGACAGTCCCTTCGGGGTTCCGCTGCGGCGCGCCTTCGCGTCGCGTCAGCGGTTGCCGTAGCCGTGAGCTTTCTCGCCCCGTGGTTCCTGGCGCTGGGCGCCGCGGCGCTCGTGCCGGTGCTGATCCACCTGCTGCGGCGCCGGCTCGGGCTCGAAGTCGAGTTTCCGGCAGCCCGGTACCTGGCGCGTGCGGAGCGCGAGCACAGCCGCACGCTGCGCATGCGCAACCTGCTGCTCATGATCCTGCGCGTCCTGGCGGTGCTGCTGCTGGCGGCGGCGGCCAGCCGACCGGCCGGCCGGATCGCCGGGTCGGGACATTCGCCCACGGCGCTCGCGATCGTCATCGACAACTCATTGAGCACGTCGGTGGTCGAGGACGGCGCGCCGCTGATCGAACGGTTCAAGGACATGGCCGCCGCGGTCCTCGATGCGTCGACGCCAGACGACCGGATCTGGTTGGTGAGCGCCGACGGCGTCGTGCGTGGCGGGGCCGTGCCCGTCCTGCGCGGTGAACTGGAGCGCATCAGGGCGCTGCCCGGGCGCGGTGCGCTCCGCGATGCCGTCGGCGCCGGCGTCGCGGCCGTGGAGGCCAGCGGCCTCGACGCGCGCCAGGTGGTGGTGCTAACGGACGGCCAGCGCACGACGTGGTCGCAGCCAACGCAGACGCGCGGCGACGTAGCCGTGCTGGTCTGGGCGCCGGGCAAACCCGCGCCGTTCAACCGTGCCGTCGTGCAGGCCGAACCGCGGCCGTCGCGCTGGACGCCGCGGGGCGTGGTCGCGACCCGGGCGCTCACCGCCGACTCCACTACCTATAGAATAGCCCTGGGGGACCGGACGCTGGCGCGCGGCACGATTTCGCCGGGCGACGAAGCCACCGTCCGCGCGGCGCCCGCCGAGCGTGGCTGGACCGCCGGCACGGTCGAGATCGAGCCCGACGAACTGGTGGCAGATAACACCCGGCACTTTGCGCTCTGGATCGGGCCGGCGCCCTCGGTGGCGGTCACCCCCGGGGCCGGGACGTTCGCGCGCAATGCCATCGACGTCCTGCGCGCGTCCGAACGCGTCGTGGATGGCAACGGGATTCGTGTCGCATCCGCGGACGAATTGACGGCACTCCCGGCGCTCATCTTTCCGCCGTCCGACGCGGTTCGCATGGGCGCGGCAAACCGGGCCCTCGAACGCCTCGGTATTCCATGGCGCTTCGGCCCGGCGCACAACGAGTCCGCGATCGCACGCGGCGGGCAGTTGCAGAGCGTTTCCGTCACGGCGCGCTATCAGTTGCAGCCGCGCGGTGTGCCGGACGCGGACACGCTCGCGCTCGTTGGTCGGGAGCCGTGGATCGTGGCGGGAAACGGGTACGTGCTGGTCGGCTCGCCGCTGAATCCGGCCGCCACGTCGCTGCCCGTTTCCGCGCCCTTCTTGCCGTGGCTCGCCGAGGTCGTGTCGTCTCGCCTCAACGCCGAACCCGGCACGGTGACGGCGGCAAGGCCCGGCGGCCGGGTGCACAAGCCGAGCGGCGTCGACGCGCTGGAGGGTGCAGACGGCAATCGGACCACGCTCACCGGCTCGACAGTCGAAGTCCCGCCGACGGCCGGCGTGTTCTTCTTCGTTCGCGGTTCGCGTCGCGTCGGTGCGCTGGTCGTGAACCCGGATCCGGAGGAGTCGCGCCTCGAGCGCTGGTTCCCGGGTGACCTTGCCGGTCGAGTCGCGAATTCCGGAGCGCGGGTCGTGACCGATCGCGACACGTGGGTGCGCGAGGCGTTTTCTGGCGTCGCACGCCGTTCGCTGGTCGCGCCGCTGCTGATCGCGCTGGTGCTGGTGGTCGCCGCCGAGACGCTCGCGGCAACCGGCGTCGCGATCAACAGGGCGTAGACGCCATGTCGCTGCCCAACCTGCTCGACACGATCGAGCGCCTCGCCTCGTTCACCAGCTTCCTCCATTCAGCGCCGGCGCCGGGCCAGCGCCGCCGGGTCGCCGGCTTGCACGGATCGAGTGACGCCGCCGTCGTGGCGGCCTTCGCGCGGCGCGAGCCGGGCCGATTCATGGCTGTCGTCACCGACACGCTCCCCGAAGCCGAGCGCTGGCTCGCCGACCTGCGAACGCTGCTCGACCACGACGTCGTCGCACTGTACCCGCCGCGTGAGGGATTTGGCGAGGCCGAGCCGCACGTCGAGATTGCGGGCGAGCGGGTCGAGACGCTGGAGCGCACCATGGGAGGCGGCGTCCGCTTGCTCGTCACGACATCGCGCGCGCTCCTCGAGCGCACGCGCATGCCCGCGGCACTCAAGGACCTGCGCGTCGAGTTGAGAAAGGGCGAGGTCCGGCGGCTACAGGAGTTGATCGCGCACCTCGAGCGCATCGGTCTCGAGCGGGTGCCGATGGTGGAGGACGTGGCGCAGTTCAGCGTCCGCGGCGGCATTCTCGACGTCTACGGCTTCGGCATGGCCGACCCGGTTCGCGCCGAGTTCTCCGGAGACGAGATTATCGACCTGCGGCAGTTCGACATGACGTCGCAACGCTCGACGCGCGAAGTGCCTGCCGCGCTGGTGCTGCCGGTCGACGGCGCGCGCTTTGGCGAGCTGGGCGCCGAACGGCTCTCGATGGCCACGCTGTGGCCGCCGGATACGCTCCTCGTGCTGCCGGAAGGAACCCACGTGGAGCCGGAGGTGCGGCGCACCTGGGCGGAGGCGGCACACCACATCGACCTGGCGCGCCGGCGGGGCGAGGACGCGCCCGATCGAGAAGAACTCTTTGCATCCCCGGAGGACCTGCTCGGCCTCATGCGCGGGTTCGGCCTCTTCGAGTTTGGCGCCGAGGCGGACGCCGCGGACGTCGTCTTCCCGGTCCGGCGGCCCGAACCGGTCGGGCGCAACATCGGGCAACTGCGGCGCCTGGTGCGCGACCCTCTCCGCACCGTGATCCTGTGCGACAACCCCGGGCAGGCGGAGCGGCTCGACGAACTGCTGTCGGACGGCGGCGTCCCGTCGCCCGCGGCGCTGACCGTGGGTGTCCTGCACGCGGGCTTCGTCGTGCCGGAGGCCGACGGAACCGGCCTCCGCATCATGACGGACCACGAGATCTTCCGTCGTGAACGGCGCATCCGGCGCGCGCGCCGCTACACCAGCAGCATCAGCGTCGAGACGTTGTCGCTGCGCGTCGGCGACTTCGTCGTGCATCTCGAGCACGGCGTCGGCATCTACCGCGGGATGCAGAGCCTGGTGGTCGGGGACAGCACCGTGGAGGTGGCGGTGGTCGAGTACGAGGGCGGCGACCGGCTCAACGTGCCGCTGTATCGCATCGACCAGCTCGAGCGCTTTCGCTCGGCGAGCGACGTCACCGAAGACGCGCCGGCGCCGCGGCTCCACACGCTGGGCGGAAAACGCTGGAGCCAGCAGCGCGAGAAGACGCGGAGCGCGATTCGCGAGATGACGGTCGAGCTGCTCGACCTCTACGCCCGGCGCAAGGTGGCCAGCCGCCCGCCGCACGTGCAGGACACGCCGTGGGAGCAGCAACTCGAATCAAGCTTCCTGTTCGAGGACACGCCCGACCAGCGACGCGCCACCGTGGACGTGAAGCAGGACATGCAGGGCGGTCGACCGATGGACCGCCTGCTTGTCGGCGATGTGGGCTACGGCAAGACGGAGATCGCCGTGCGCGCCGCGTTCAAGGCGGTGCAGTCGGAGCGCCAGGTGGCGGTGCTCGTGCCCACGACGATCCTGGCGGACCAGCACGCGCGCACGTTCGGCGAGCGGCTCGCCGATTTTCCCGTCAGGATCGCGATGCTGAGCCGCTTCCAGACGACGAAGGAGCAGGACGCGGTGGTTGCCGACCTGACCGACGGCAAGGTCGACATCGTCATCGGCACCCACCGGCTGCTGAGCGGTGACGTGAAGTTCAAGCAGCTGGGCCTGATCGTCGTCGACGAGGAGCACCGCTTCGGCGTCAAGCACAAGGAACGCCTCAAGCAGCTCAAGCTCGAGACGGATGTGCTGACGTTGACCGCGACGCCGATTCCGCGCACGCTGCACATGTCGCTCGCGGGCCTGCGCGACATGACGCTGATGCAGACGCCGCCGCGCGACCGCTCACCGGTCCTCACCTATCTCGAGCCGTGGGACGACGGCCTCATCGAGGAGGGCGTCACGCGCGAGCTCGACCGCGGCGGGCAGGTGTTCTTCGTCCACAACCGCATCGACACCATCGAGGCCGTCGCGGATCACGTGAAGCGCATTGCACCGCGGGCGCGCGTCGCCGTGGCCCACGGCCAGATGCGGGAGCGCGACCTCGAGGACATCATGCACCAGTTCGTCGGCGGCGAGGTCGACGTGCTCGTCTCGACGATGATCGTCGAATCGGGCCTCGACGTGCCGAACGCGAACACGATGTTCGTGAACCGGGCCGACAACTTCGGGCTGGCGCAGCTGTACCAGTTGCGCGGCCGCGTCGGCCGCTCGCACCGGCGGGCGTACTGCTACCTCATGGTGCCCGACCACCTCGACGAGGAAGCCGAGCGCCGCTTGCGGGTCCTGGAGCACCACACGGAACTCGGCGCCGGCTACCGCATCGCGCTCAAGGACATGGAAATGCGCGGGGCGGGGAACCTGCTGGGGCCGGAGCAGTCCGGTTTCGTGACGGCCGTGGGGTTCGACCTCTACCTGCGGCTGCTCGACGAGACCGTCGACAACATCAAGCGCGGGGACTCCGCGCCCAGGCCGCAGCCGGCCGAGGTGTCGACAGACGCGTCGGCGTTCCTGCCGGACGAGTTCGTGCCGTCCCACGAGCACAAGCTGGACGTCTACCGCCGGCTCTCGCGCGTGACCGATCCCGCCGAGATCCTCGCCCTGCGTGACGAGCTGCGCGACCGGTTCGGGCCCGTGCCGCCGCCCGCCGAGGCCATGCTCGCGGCCGCGCGGCTGCGACTGCTCGGCGGCCGTCTCGGTATCGAGAGCGTGCTGGTGCGGTCGAATGAGGCGCGTGTTAACTTCCGCGATGTCGCGACACCACGAATGAAGGGACTGTCCGCGGCGTTTCACGAGGTGCAGTTCCAGGCGGAGGTTCGCCGGGCGCACCCGCTGTCGCTGAAGCTCACGCGGCTCGGCGGCGTCCCGATTCTCGACGGTCTCGTTCGCGCGCTTTCCACGCTCGCCCCGGCTAACCCGCGGGCGGGCGGACACGGTTTTCCCGGAGACAAGTCACCACCATGAAGATCCGCTCTCTCGGCGCCCTGCTCACGGTGTGCACCGGCCTCGCGGCCTGTGACAGCATGAAGGAGGCGCTCACGGCGCACGTCGACGTCGTCGCCCGGACGAACGACCAGGAGCTGTCGGTCGAACGCCTGTCGAACCTGCTCGGCGGCTCGACCCTCCAGATCCCGGTCAACCGGGAGACCGCCGGTATCGTCGCCGACCTGTGGAGCGGGTACCAGCTGCTCGCGATCGCCGCGGCGCGCGGTGACTCGGTGGTCGATCCGAAGATCGTCGAGGAGGCCACGCGCGCCATCACCGCGAACATGCGGCTGCGGCGGTACATGGAGGGTGTCAGCAGCGGCGCGGCCAAGGAGCAGGCCTCCGAGGCCACATACTCGCAGGCCGCTGGCGGGCTGTTCCACGCGCGGCACATCCTGTTCGCCTACCCGGGCGCACCGGGCTCGGCCACGCAGGCGCAAAAGGACTCGGTTCGCCGGCGCGCCCAGACGGTCCGCGCGCAGGTGACCCCCGGCAACTTCGCCGACCTCGCCAAGCGTCACAGCGGTGACCCGGGCTCGTCCGCTCGCGGCGGCGACCTCGGCACCTTCCCGCGCGAGATGATGGTCAAGCCGTTCGGCGACGCCGTCGCGGCGCTCAGCCCCGGCCAGATCTCGGGTCTCGTCGAGACCGAGTACGGTTACCATATCGTGCAGCGCTCGACCTACGCCGCCGCCCGCGCCGAATACGACGCGCGCTACAACGAGAGCCTCGAGCAGCGGGCCGAGAGCACCTACATCGCCAAGGTGGACGACGAAGCCAAGGTGACCCTGAAGTCGGGCGCAGTCGCCAACGTCAAGGCGGCCGCCCGTAACCTGGCCACCCACGGGCGCGATCGCGACGTGCTGGCCTCCTTCAACGGCGGCACGTTGACGCTGGGTCAGTTCGTCGGCTGGGTGGAGTTGATGCCGCCGCAGGCCCGCGTGGCGCAGCAGATCCAGCAGCAGCCGGACTCCATCATCGCGACGTTCCTCAAGAGCGTGGCGCGCAACGAGGTGCTGCTCAAGAAGGCCGACAGCGCCGGCGTGGTGCTCACCGCGGAGGAGCTCCAGAGCCTGCACGGCGAGTTCAAGCGCGCCATCCAGATGCTCTGGGGCCAGCTCGGCCTCGATCCGAGGATGCTTGCCGACAGCGCACGCAGCGTCCCCGAGCGCGAGCGGCTCGCGGCCGGACGCATCGAGCAGCTCCTGGACCGCATCATGGCCGGACAGGCGCAGGCCGTTTCCATCCCGCCCGCGGCCCAGAGCGTGCTGGCGCTCATGTACTCGTCGAAGACGACGTCCGCGGGCCTCGACCGCGCCGTGGAGCGCGCCACGCGCATTCGCGCGTCCGCCGACTCGGCGCGCCTCGCCGAACAACCCGCGAGCCAGGTGCCGATGCCGGGCTCGCCGGCGACCGCGCCGGACGCCAGGGGCAAGCGGCCGTAGCAGTGGACCTTCGCCGAATGACGGCGGGTACCACGGGCATGCGACTCCGGCGCCTGACGTTCGGGTTGAGCGTGTTGTCGGCGCTGCCGGTCCTGACGGCGCTGGCGCAGTCCGGCGCGCCGGCGATACGGGCTGTGCCGGACACGGTGCTCGGGCTGGATCGAATCGTCGTGGTGGTGGGCGACAAGCCGATCACCCAGTACGACATCCAGGAGCGCATCGTGGCGATGCAGCAATCGCCCAGCTTCAAGCCGCCGCAGAACGCGGAGGAGTTCCGCAAGCTGGCGCTCGAGATCGCCAACATGCTCGTGGATGAGGAGGTGCTCGTCCAGAAAGCGATCCAGCTGAAGGTGGAGGTCGACGACGCGAATCTCACGCCCCAGGTCGATCGGCAGATCCGCGACATTCGCGGCCGCTTCGGCAGCGAGCAGGAGTTCCGCAACGAGTTGCAGAAGGCCGGCCTCGGGACGGTGGAGGAGTACCGCCGCTTCCTCATGGACCAGTTGCGTCGCAACGAGTTGCAGCGGCGCCTGCTCGAGAAGCTGCGGGCCGAAGGCAAGGTGCCGCCCGTGAACGTATCCCAGCGGCAGGTTGAGGAGACATTCAACCGGACGCGGGAGACGCTGCCGCGCCGGCCCGCGACCGTGACGTTCCGCCAGATCGTCGTCGCCCCGAAACCCAACGCCACGGCGCGCGAACGCGCCCGCGTCAAGGCCGAATCGCTGCTGGCCGAGATCAAGGCCGGCGCCGAGTTCGAGCGTGTCGCCAAGCGGGAGTCGGCGGACTCGATGACGCGCGAGCAAGGCGGCGACCTGGGCTGGTCGCGGCGCGGCACGATGGTCCCCGAGTTCGAGCGCTGGATGTTCGGCTTGCGGCCCGGCGACCTCAGCCCGGTGATCGAGACCGTCTACGGTTTCCACGTCATTCGCGTGGACCGCGTGCAGCCGGGGGAAGTGAAGGCGCGACACGTGCTGGTGCGCGCCGTCGTGGACACCATCGACGTGCAGCGTGCGCGCGCCGAGGCTGACAGCGTGGCACGGCAGTGGGCCGCGGGCGTGGCGTTCGACACGCTGGTCGCCCGTCACCACGACCGGCTGGAGGAAACCAGCATCCTCACGCCGATTCCGCGCGACACCGCGCTGCCGCCGAGCTATCGCGACGCCTTTGCCGGCAAGAAGGCGAACGATCGGGTGATCTTTCCGATTGAGGGTCTCGACGGGCACCCGAAGTTCGTGGTCGCGCAACTCCTCAGCGTCGAGGAAGGCGGCGAGTACACGCTGGCGGACCTCAAGGATCGCGTGCGCCAGCAGCTGGTGGACGAGGGCTCGATCCGGCGGCTGCTGGACCAGTTGCGCAAGGAGACATTCGTCCGCATCCAGATCGACGAGCCCGAGCGCATCGCGCCGGCCGGCAAGCCCTGACGATGGGCCGGCGGCCGCGGTTGGCCGTCACGCTCGGCGATCCCCGCGGCATCGGCCCGGAGATCGTCGGCAAGATGCTGAAGGACGGCCGCGCGCCCCGCGTCGCGGACATCGTGGTGGTCGGACCCACCGGCACCGAGGTCGACGTCGCGGAACCGGTTGGCGCGTGGCCGCGTGGCGGCAGCCCAGCGCTGGCCGGTGAGCTCGCCGGCCGGCAAGTCGAGCGCGCCGTGTTGCTGGCGCGGGCCGGCACCGTTGACGGCGTCGTGACCGCCCCGATCGACAAGTCGGTCCTGCTCAAGGGCGGGTACGACTATCCCGGTCACACCGAAATGCTGGCGGCCCTCACCGGCTCGACGGTGGCGATGATGCTCACCTCGGCGGATAGCGGAGAACGGAAGACGGGCAACATGACGCCGGCCGATGTCCGTTCGCCGTCCGGCGCTCTCCGGGTGGTTCTCGCCACCATGCACCTTGCGTTGCGCGACGTGCCCGCCGCGCTCACGCGGGAACGCATCGTGTCCGTCGTGTCGACAACACGCGCCGGCCTGCGCGACTGGTTCGGCGTCGCCGAGCCGCGCATCGCGCTCTGTGCCCTCAACCCGCACGCCGGCGACCAGGGCCGGTTCGGTACGGAGGACGACGAGTTGCTGGCGCCGGCGGCGAAGGAATGCGGCGCCCTGGGCCCGTTCCCGGCCGACACCGTCTTCGTTCGCGCGATGAAAGGCGAGTTCGACGCAGTTGTCGCGCCGTACCACGACGTCGGCATGACCGCGATCAAGGTGGCCGCGTTCGGCCACGCAGTGAATGTCACCCTGGGCCTTCCGTTCCCGCGCACCTCGCCTGACCACGGCACTGCGCTCGACATCGCGTCGAAAGGCATGGCGGACGCGTCGAGCATGATCGCGGCGACGCTGCTCTGCGCCGGCATCGCGTCTCGCGTCAGAAGTCACGCGTGACGCGCGTTACGCGTCTTTCGCTTTCGCTCCCCTGAGGTCCACCGCCAGCGTCTCGATCCGACGGCCTTCCATTTCGCGCACCGTGAACACCGCGCCGTTGGTCGTCACGCGGTCGCCGGCGTTCGGGAGCCGGCCCAGGACGCCGAACACGTACCCGCCGATCGTCGTATAGTCGTTCTCGGGCACCGTGAGCCCGAAGCGCTCGTTCACGTCGGCGATGTTGGTCGAGCCCGGCAGCAGCACCAGGTGCGGCGCCTCGCGCTCCTCGGGTTCCGGGGGCGCGTCCTTCTCGTCGAGGATCTCGCCCACGATCTCCTCGAGCAGGTCCTCCATCGTGACGAGTCCCGCCGTGCCGCCGTATTCGTCCAGCACGATGGCGAGATGCTGGTTGAGGCGCTTGAAGTCCGCGAGGACTTCCTCCACCTCGCGCGATCCCGGCACCACGTGGATGGGTCGCATGTACGCGCGCAGCTCGAACTGGGCCGGCGGCTTGCGCAGGGCGGGGATGAGGTCCTTGGCCAGCACGAGGCCGATGATGTTGTCGATCGAGTCGTCGTACACCGGATAGCGCGAGCGGCGCGTCGACTCGACGAGCGCGATGGCGTCGTCGAGCGACGCGTCCACGGGCAATGCGTCGATGTCGGTCCGCGGCGTCATCACTTCGCGCGCGTTCTTCTCGGAGAACTCGAACACGCCGGAGAGCAGGTTGGCCGGCGTCGCCTCCAGCGCGCCGCCCTCCTCACTCTGCTCCACCAGCATCCGCAACTCCTCCGGCGAGTGCAGCGTTTCCTCCATGTTCATCGGCTTCTCGCCGAAGACGCGCAGCACCAGCTCCGCGGACCGGTTCAGCACGAACGTGAACGGCCGCATGATCCATTCGAACACGAAGAGCGGCGGGGCCAGCAGCCGGGCCATCTTCTCCGGGTGCGTCAGCGCCACGCTCCGCGGCGCCAGTTCGCCGAAGACGACGTGGAAGTACGTGACGAACGTGATCGCGAGCACCGAGCCGGTCGCGAGACGCACCGCGGTCTCCAGCGCCAGCGGAAGCGCGTTGAGGTACTCCGCGAAATGCTCCGCCAGCGTCTCTTCGGTGAGCGCCCCGAGGCCCAGCGACGACAGCGTGATGCCGAGCTGGCTGGCGGAGAGTAGCCGGCCAAGGTTGCCGAGGCCCTTGAGCGCGACGCGAGCAAGGCGGTCACCGGCGCGGGCCATCGCCTCGAGCCGCGTACGCCGCGAGCGGACCAGCGCAAACTCAACTGCCACGAAGTAGCCGTTCAAGAGCAGCAGAACGACGATGACCACGATGCGGCCAATCACGGCTGCAAACTTACCGGACGTTTGCGCGGCGTTCTAGGTGACTACCTTAGAGCCGTGACGACGCACGTCCACGCGCACGGCCACTTGCACAGTCACGATCACGCGCACGAGCACACCACGCGCGCGCTGCGGGCCGCGCTGGCGCTCACGCTGCTGGTGCTGGTCGGCGAGGCGGTCGGCGGCTGGATCTCGAACTCGCTGGCGCTGCTCGCCGACGCCGGTCACGTGCTCACCGACGCGGGCGCGCTGGCGCTGTCGCTGTTCGTCGCCTGGTTCAGCCGCCAGCCCGGCAGCCAGACGAAGACCTACGGCTACCTGCGGTGGGAGATCCTCGCGGCGTTGATCAACGGCGCCGCGCTCCTGGGCCTGTCCGCGTGGATCTGTGTCGAAGCCATCGGGCGCATCGGGAACCCGGAGCCCGTGGGCGGCACCCTGATGCTCAGCGTCGCCGCGGCGGGCCTCGTCGCCAACGTGGCTGCCGCGCGGCTGCTGCATCCGCTCAAGAGGACCAGCCTCAACGTCCGCGGCGCGTACCTGCACATCCTGAGCGACCTGCTGGCGTCGGTCGGCACCATTGTCGCGGCGATCGTCATCGCGACTACCGGCTGGCTCATCGCGGATCCGATCGCGTCGCTGCTGACGACCGTCCTCGTCGTCCGCGGCGCGTGGGCCCTGGTGCGCGAGTCGGTCGACGTCCTGCTCGAGTCGACGCCGTCGCACATCGCGCTCGGCGACGTGCGCGCCAGGCTCGAGGGCATCGCCGGCGTGCAGTCGGTGCACGACCTCCACGTCTGGAGCGTCACGTCCGGCATGGTGGCACTCAGCGCCCATGCCATCGTGCCGGACACGTCGCGCAGCCAGACGATCCTCGAGAGCGCGTGCGCCCAGCTCGGGTCGATGGGCATCCATCACGTCACGATCCAGATCGAACAACGCGACCTCTGCGGCGAGCACGTCCATCCTTGACGCCCGCGAAGGCGCAACCCCAGAATGGCGCGGTGAGTGAATACCGCATCGAGAAGCGCCGGCGGGACCTCAAGCTCGTGCTCGCCGACGGCAGCGAGCTCGAGGGCGAGGTGTTCCTGCGCGCGGTGTCGCGTTACCGCTCACGACCGGAGGAGCCCGGCGACCTCCTCAACGACGACGACCCGTTCTTCGCGCTGATGCGCAGCGGTGAGGCGATCCTCGTTGCGAAAGCGCAGGTCACCAGTGTCATCACCACCGTGGATGAGGACGACGCGCTCGACACCGGCGCGCTCGGCGTCACCGTGGAGCTCACGCTGCGCGACGGCACGGTGCACGACGGCTCCATCTTCCTCGAGTCGCGCTCCGACCGCCCCCGGCTGCTCGATTTCCTCAACTCCTATCACGGCCGCTTCCTGCCGGTCGTGTCACCGGGACGCCTCCTCCTCGTGAACACGCAATCCATCGCGCACGTGCGCGAAATCGCCTGATGCCACAATTCGACAAGCTGCTCGCCGCGATGGTGAGCAACAAAGCGGACTCCCTCGTGCTCGACGACGGCGACCTGGTGAAGATCGAAGTCGGCGGGCAGTTGCGGCCGCTCACCAAGTCACCCCTCGCCGGCCCGCAGATCGTGGCGCTGTGCAAGGAGATCGCCAAGCCGGACGCGGCTGCCAACCTCGACGCCGGCAAGCCGGCGACCATGTCGTACATCACGAACGACGGCGCGTTCGTCGTCCGCGCCATGATCAACAACAACAAGTGGCACATCGTCGCCAAGATCGACGACCGCGCCGAGTTCAAGCGGCTCACGGGCCAGTTCAAGGTGACGGACCTGCCCCCCGAGACTCCAGCGACCCCCAGGGCCGCCACGCCACCACCGACTCCCGCAGTCCAGCCGCCAGCGCCGCCAGCGCCGCCAGCGCCGCCACCGTCGCCACCGCCGGCCCCGGCACCTGCGCCGGCCGCGCCTCCAGCCCCCGCCATGAGTACAGCGTCCGCACCGATGCCCGGAATGTCTTCGAAGTCCGAGCTGGACATGGTCCAGCCCTTCCCGGGGATCGAAGAGTCCAAGGCGTACCTCGACTCGCTGCTCAAACACATGATCGAGGTCGGCGCGTCCGACCTGCACCTGCGCGTCACGGAGCCGCCGGTCCTGCGCCACCACGGCGAAATGGAACGCCAGGAAGGCCATGCGCCGCTCGGCGACGACCAGTTGTTCAAGATGATCCTCTCGATCATGCCGGAGCGGAACCGGCGCGAGTACGCGGAGACGAATGACACGGACTACGCGTACGAACTGAAGGGCGTCGCTCGCTACCGCGCCAACGCCGCACGCGACCGCAACGGCCCCGTCGCCGTCTTCCGCCAGATTCCGGCGACCGTGGTCTCCGTCGAGCAGATGAACGTCACGGAAGAAGTGCAGCGTCTCTGCTTCCTGACCAAGGGCCTCGTGCTGGTCACCGGACCCACCGGCTCAGGCAAGTCGACGACGCTCTGCGCGCTCATCGACCTCGTGAACCGCGCCCGCAGCGACCACGTCATCACCATCGAGGACCCGATCGAGTTCGTGCACCCGAACAAGAGCTGCATCATCACGCAGCGCCAGGTGCACGTGCACACCAAGTCGTTCAAGGCTGCGCTTCGAGCCGCCCTGCGCGAGGACCCCGACATCGTGCTCGTCGGCGAGATGCGCGACCTCGAGACGGTCTCAATCGCCATCGAGACCGCGGAAACGGGGCACCTGGTGTTCGGGACGCTCCACACCACGACCGCGGCCGGCACCGTGGACCGCATCATCGACCAGTTTCCGGCCGATCGCCAGGAGCAGATCCGCGTGATGCTGGCGGAGTCGCTCAAGGGAGTGATCTCGCAGACCCTGTGCAAGAAGATCGGCGGCGGGCGTGTCGCGGCCCGCGAAATCCTGCTCTCCATGCCGTCCGTCACGAACCTGATCCGCGAGGGCAAGACGTACCAGATCCCGTCGATCATGCAGACGTCCAAGAAGCTCGGCATGGTGACGCTGAACGACGCGCTGATCCACTACGTGGATGCCGGCCAGGTCGAGCCGAAGGAAGCCTGGATGAAATGCGTCGAGAAGCAGGGCTTCGTGCAGATGCTCAAGGCCCGCAACCTCGACGTCAGCTTCGCCGAGAGCGAGGACAAGGGCGCGGCGCCGGCGCCGGCCGCCGGTGCTGCCGGTGGGCACGGCGCGCCCGCCGGCAAGGCTGCCCCGGCAGCCAAGCCCGCTCCGGCCAAGAAATAGGCCGGTCCGGGGAGCCGGGGCTGGGCGAGCCCGGCAACGAGAACGGCGCACGGAATCAACCGTGCGCCGTTCTTTCTGCGCATCAGCGCGAATCGTCGCGCCGTGCGTCCCGCCACTTAGTGGCGTTTGTCCATGGGATCAGCCGTCGTCCGCGATTGGCTTTCGTCGGTGTCGCCGCGTCGCTGCTCGTACTCCTTGCGGTCCGCGTATCCGTACCCGCTGCCGACTTCTCCGCCGCGCATGTAGTCGTGGCCGTAGCCCCGACCGTGGGGGTAGTCCTCGAGCGCGGGGTCGTTGGGCTGGTTCACTGCCCACCTCCAGTAAGAGGGTTTCGCACTGTTCGCAACCTGCGATGAAGCCGCGACCGACGCAAGGGAAAGTTTCGGTATCCGCGCGCCCGCAGGGTCCGCGGGAGGCAGCCGGTTATCTTTCGTAACGTCATGCAAATCCGCAACATCGCCATCATCGCGCACGTCGATCACGGCAAGACCACCCTGGTGGACAAGATGCTCCGCCAGGCCGGCGCGTTCCGCGAGAACCAGGTCGTCGAAGAGCGCGTGATGGACTCCAACCCGCTCGAGCGCGAGCGGGGCATCACGATCCTCGCCAAGAACACGTCGGTCCGCTGGAAAGGCACGAAGATCAACATCGTCGACACGCCCGGTCACGCCGACTTTGGTGGCGAGGTCGAGCGGATTCTCCGCATGGTGGACGGCGTGCTGCTCGTGGTCGACGCGTTCGACGGCCCGATGCCGCAGACCCGCTTCGTGCTGCGCAAGGCGCTGGCGCTGGGTCGCACGCCCATCGTGGTCATCAACAAGATCGACCGGCCGGGCGCCGATCCGCACCGCGTCCACGACGAGGTGCTGGACCTCTTCATCGAGCTCGAGGCCGACGAGAAGCAGCTGGACTCGGCGGTCGTGTACGCGTCCGCGCGCGACGGCGTCGCGACCCTGGACCTGGATGCCAAGCCGGTCGACGTCGCGCCGCTCTTCGATGCCATTGTCAGGCACGTGCCGGCGCCGCCGCATGACGAGGCCGGGCCGTTCCAGATGCTGATCTCGACGATCGACTATTCCCCGTACCTGGGCCGCCTCGGAATCGGGCGGCTCGAGCGCGGCACCGTCCATGTCGGCGACACGGTGGCCCTGCTGCCGTTGGGGGCTGACGGCCGCACGGCAGGCGCCGAGAGCCGCGTCGAACGCGCCCGGGTCACCAAGCTCTTCGCCTTCGAGGGACTGGAGCGCCTCGAGGTCGAGAGCGCGTCCGCCGGCGAGATCGTCGCGCTTGCGGGATTGGAGAACGTCGAGATCGGCCTCACGATCACCGACCCCGAGCATCCCGACAGCCTCGAGGGCATTGCCGTCGAGGAGCCCACGATTTCGGTCGACGTCCTGGTCAACAACTCGCCCTTCGCCGGTCAGGCGGGGAAGTACGTCACGTCGCGGCAGGTACGCGAGCGGCTGTACAAGGAACTTGAGCGCAACGTGGCGCTCCGGGTCGAGGACACCGACTCGACGGACACGTGGACGGTCTCGGGTCGCGGCGAGCTGCACCTCTCCATCCTGATGGAGACCATGCGGCGCGAGGGCTTTGAGTTCCAGGTGTCGCGCCCGCGCGTCATCACGCGCGAAAGCGCCGGCGGCGAGCGCCTCGAGCCGTACGAGGAGCTGATGCTCGACATTCCCGAGGAGTATCTCGGCGTCGTCATCGAGAAGCTCGGGCCGCGGCGCGGCGAGATGCTCGACATGAAGAACCCGGGCCAAGGCATGGTGCGCCTCATGTTCCGCATTCCCTCGCGCGGGCTGTTCGGGTACCGCTCCGAGTTCCTTACCGACACGCGCGGCACCGGCATCATCCACCACCGGTTCCTCGAGTACGGGCCGTGGGCGGGTCCGCTGAGCGGCCGCTCCCGCGGCACGTTGGTGTCCATGGAGAACGGCGTCATCGTCGCCTTTGCGCTGTTCTCGCTCCAGGAGCGCAGTACGTTGTTCGTGGCGCCGGGCGAGGCCGTCTACGAGGGCATGATCATCGGCGAGAACTCGCGTCCCGGCGACATGGACGTGAACCCCACGCGCGAGAAGAAGCTCACCAACATGCGCTCCAAGGGCTCGGACGAAATGATCCAGCTCGAGCCGCCGCGGGAGTTGACGCTGGAAGCGGCGCTGGAGTATATCGAAGACGACGAGTTGATCGAGGTGACGCCGAAATCGATTCGTCTGCGGAAGCGCTTGCTCGGTGTGTCGCAACGGAAGAAGATTTCACGCGAGGCGAAACGCGAACGGGACCGGGCGTCGGTCTAGGCGTTCGAGGCGCAGGCCACCACGGGTCACGGGTCACGGGTCACGGGTCACGGGTCACGAAGTTTCCCCCAATCAGGTTCGAGGAGCCAAAAGCAATGCCGCCGCTGTTCGAGTCGTCGCAATTCTCCCTGTCTCCGCGGGATGATGACGACCTCGACGAGGACGCCGCCGACGATGACGACGACCTCGACGACGAAGATCCGGACGAAGATGACGAAGACGACGACGACGACGACGAGGACGACGACCTCGATGACTTCGATGAGGAGTTCGAGGACGAGTTGATCGACCTGGACGACGAGTACGACGACTACGGGCAGGACGACGACGACAAACCGCCCCGGAAGCCGTACGACGGTGGGTAGGCCTCGCGCTTTGAGCGTGAACGGCCGTCGGCTAGGTTTGTGAATCCCGCGGTTCAGCCCTGCGCCGCGCGGGCCTGTAGCTCAGGTGGTTAGAGCGCACGCCTGATAAGCGTGAGGTCGGAGGTTCAACTCCTCCCAGGCCCACTTTTGTCGCTTCGGTGTTCGTGGCGTAGCAGTAGTGCGTTGCAGGACCCGTCATGAGTCCGCAAGTTAGCTCGCGGATTCTCAAGGCGGCATTCGCAGCGAATCAACGATGGCGAGTAGTTTGGACTCTAGCAGACTTTGGACTCAGCTTCTAGCGCTGCGACCCGTTGCCAACGTCGCAGTCATTCGACTTGTCCGTCATCCGGTTCGGGCTGCAGTTCTTGGACTGGCTGTCGCGATGGCGATCACGCTCACCACGTGTCTTCTGGCCATCGTGCGTGCCGTCACGGTGCCGATAACGAGCATCGCAAACCCGGAGCAGCTCGTCCGACTGCGGTTCGGTGGGAACGTCAGAAGTCTGGACGTCCCGGCGCGCAACGACGTGCTTCGCGCCGGCCTCAGGTCTGCAGAGTCGATTGGCGCGGTTGTTAGCGCGTACACGTTCTTGGATGGCGCGCCCTACGTGGAATTCGAGAACGAGAGTCGCCCAGTCAATGCCCTTTTTGTTTCGGCCAACTACTTCACGCTAATGGGCGTTCATCCGCTGGCTGGCCGGACCTTTCTGCCCTCGGATTCTCTTAGCGAGGTTCGCGTTGCCGTTATTGGTGAACGCCTTTGGAACCAGCTCGGGATGGTGGCGTCAGACTGGAAGAGTTTCGACTTGCTCGTGAACGGCTTCCCCGCGACTGTCGTTGGTGTACTATCGTCAAAGGCAGACGTACCCGGTTGGCGAACCGACATTTGGCTGCTCCCCCCTTCTGACCGGTGGGGCGAGGTCCCGCTCAATGTGGCGAGGGTTCCTGGTGGGGTGCCGCAAGAGCGACTTGCCGCCGATGCCGGATATGTGGCCAGCCTGCTCGCTGCGCGGGCCACCAACGGCCTGTCAGGTGTGACCCTGAGGACGTCTTCGCTTGTCGGACGCCCATCGCATGCTCGGCGCTATGAACTTCCATTGAGGGTTTCGGCCTTGTGCGTGGTCCTGATCGCAGTCCTCAACATCCTATCGCTACAACTGTCGCAAGTAGTCGGCGAGGTTCGTGCCACGGCGACGAGAATCGCGCTCGGAGCGACTCCGGGCGCAATCGTTCTGGAGAGCACCGTCCAGGGGCTATTGGTCGGGCTAGCAGGTCTCGGCTGCGCGGTAGTACTGACTTCTTGGGGCCTTCATTTCGTTGACGCCACGCTGCCGACCATGTTGGGGGCGTACGTGGTCGGCTTGCAGTTTGATTCGAGTTCAATCATGGCAGCCTCCTGTGCTGCCCTCGTTGTAGTGCTTTTGTTCGCCGTTACCACCATACCCTTTGTCGCTCGCCAGAGCTACACATCCGACCTACAAGCTGGCTTCGCGGGATACACGTCCTCGACCGGGCGAGGCTGGGGTGTTTTCATCGCGCTCCAAGTAGCGTTTGTGATGGTTCTTCTTTCTGGCACAGCGCTTGTGATCCGGGCAAGTCGATCAATGGACGCGGTTCGGACCGGCGCGGCGAAGGATGAGATCCTTGTTGCCGAATTCGCCTCAAAGAGTGAGTCGGAGCCAAGTCCGGCGGCGCGGACGGTCGCTGACAGGCTAGTAGCAGTTTCGGCCACGGTGCCGGGCATAGATCGCGTTGCCGCGTTTAGATGGGCGCGGCCGCACCAAGGTATGCTGGGAGTCCGAGCAGTCACGGGTGAGGTCCTCGAGCGTTCAGTTCCACAACTCGCCATGGCGTACACAACGGCAGGCTTTCTTGAGACGACTGGTGAGCGGGTACTGCACGGCCGAGCCTTTTTCGCTCGAGAAATAGCCCCAGTCGCAATTGTTGACGAGACCGCTGCTCGCCGACTCTGGCCGGGATCTAGCCCGCTGGGTCAGGCATTTAGGGTGGGCCGGGCAAACGATCCGCGTGCACGTTTCGTCACCGTGGTCGGGGTGGTTCCGGCGGCTGCAGATCTTGAAAGAGTTCAGGACTCTTGGTTTGCAAGCGAGGCGGTGGGCCTTCAGGGCCTAGTTCTGATTCACATGGATGCTGATCCAACTCTGATGGCTGATGCCGTGGGTCTGGCTCTGGCCATCCGTCCCGAGCGGCAGTCCGTGCGCAGTATTGCAACGCTACGCCGTGCGCTCAGCTCACAGCTGCCAGAGTTCACGCTAAGGACAATCGCACGTTGGGACGAACTCTTTGGGCTGGCAGAGCACCGCAAGCTCTTCGCGTTCATGTCGCGCCTGACCACGCTCTTCGCGGCATGCGCCCTAGTTCTAGCTGTGGCAGGAATCGCAACCACCGTGACGCAGCGAGTGCTCCAAAGCCAGCGTGAGCTTGCGATTCGGCAGGTGCTCGGTGCTCGTCGCTTACTGGCGATCATTCATGCTTGTCGGCCCAACCTCCAACTCACATTGGTCGGCGTGGCTGTGGGACTTGTCTTAGCGAAGCTCACCACCAGCGTGTTTCGGGTCTTCCTCGTTCTGAGCATTACTCCGAACGACGTAACGATCTTCTTGCTGCCAGCAGTGACAATTCTGGTTGTGTCGGCGGTAACGGGGCTCTGCGCAGCCCATTTTGCGCTACAGCGATCTGTTGCCTCTGCAATTCGGGATGACTAGCGATGCTTCGCCCGAGCGCCAATGCAACTATGAGCCTCCAGCCTCAAGGGCTGGGGGCTCGCGTTGTCTCGGACCGTTGTTTCTACTGCGCTGCGACGCGCAACGACCGCTCGCGTTCGGTTAGCGCCGCCACAGTCGCCGCTGACACGGGAAAGTTGGCGGCGACGTTCCCACCGCAGCCTTCGACTTGAATGGATTTTCTGCTGACGTTGAGCAACACACGCTTGTCTGCGAAGTAGGGCATCAAGTCGGCTGCTGCCCCTTTCTCAACTACAGCGCGCAACGTGCGCAGCGAGTCCTTGGACATGCCTTCATTGCATTCGGGATGGGGGCACGGATCGCAGTTTATGTCTTCGCATCCGTGGTTCGGGCCGCCAACCGGGCCGTTCTCCGCCGTTTTCACTTTGTGGTCGCACGAAAAGAACAGACACGACTTGCATTCATGACACTCGACGGCCGGGAGGGCTGAGACTCCGCGTGCCTCGCCTACTGAGACGAGGTCCACCTCGTCGCCAATGACCCCGACGAACGCCACGGCGCTCGCCAGCGTGAGGGTGAACATTGTTACGGTCTTCGCGATTCTCATGGCTCCTCCCGAGTTGAAGTGGAATCGAGGGCTATCCGCAGTATCCGCAGCTTGGTGACGCCGCCTACGATTGACGGCGAAACCGCCATGTTGGGCGCCGCTATGTGCGACACGACGAAGTCAAAACGACTTGATGCGATGAGCTTGCCGCTTCGCACGTCTATTGCCTCGACGACCGTGTCAAGGAACTTGTCGTAGTCATTAACTCGGTACGTCCGGCCCTCCGTCGTAACCACCTCGGTAATCGCGCTTCGCCAGTTTGAATCCGCAGCGCTCACGATGACCCAAAGCAGTGAATCGCTGAAGTACACTGCACGAATTGAGGAGCCCGGTCCCTCATCCAGGGTCTGACGTCCGTTGCGAATGGCCTGATACCAGGAAGGCGACCTGGTAACGCGCGTCAGCAACTCGCCGGCCTCCGTCCATTCTTCGAGGCGGTAAGCACGTTCCTTTGCAAGCCAGAGATGGGCAGACGATCCGCGAGCGATCCATGTGCGCTGCTCTGGGCGAAACCACGCAACAGTGTCCGCCTCTCCGAGCGCGATCGAGACTTCGCCGGATCCTTCGACCACCAGGACGGGAAGCCCTATGTGCGCACGCGTCTGCACATTGCTGCTGAGTGCGACTCTGCTCGGCGATAGAACGCGCAGGTCCGAAACAGTCCATCGCCAATCCGTCGTCGAAACTCGTCGCAAGCCCGTGTCCGCGAACAAGATCTTGCGCCGAAGCTCGTCGACCATGACTACGGTGCTGTCCTTCCAACTGATTTCGGAGACGCCTCGAAACCGGTTCTGCGTCGAGCCGAGGTACCCCAGGTAGTTGCCGACTGAATCGAAGAGCAGGGGCGGCGAGTCTGCATCAGCAAGAACAAACCGACCCTTCCAGTCGCGGACGACTGAGTTCGGAACGGCTGGAAGCTTCCCGCTACCTCGATTCTCTCCGAGTACAGCGATAAGGCCCATTCGTATGGTGCAGGCAGCGCAAGTCTTTACGTCGCTAACGGCCATCCGACGCTGCGCTGAAATGCTGCCGGTGCCAAAAAGCGCCGCGAAGATCGGAAGCAGGGTGAGTCCGCGGCGCGCGACCACTGCAGAGCGTCTGCCAGCCGTGGTAGTGGTGGAAATTAGTACAAACCAATCAGGAGACACGAATGTCATGAGGCCATTGTGTCACACTGGCCCAGGGTTGTCAATCGGAATCGAGCAGTCGTCCTTCAGAACTCGACCACGCCCCCCCCAGGCGACCTAGTAACCATCGTGAGGGTTGCTGCATCTGGCGCGCGAATCGGACAAACCCGTGGCGGCAACGGATCGGGGCCGCTTAGGACATTACGCACCATTCGCCGGGGGACGTGTTGGTTGGGCCTGCCCCTGTCGCGACACTCGGAGTGCTTGGACCTCTTAAGGTGGGCCGGAGCGCACGCCTGATAAGCGTGAGGTCGGTGGTTCAACTCCACCCAGGCCCACTCCCTGAAGCAGCAACCCCGCAATGGCTTAGGGTGTTTCGGGGTTCGCTTTGGCACCGTGAGAAAAGTGCGTGGTGCCAAGAGTGGTGCCAAGCCGATAGCCGCTGGATCCTCGCGGTTTTGTGTCCGGCTGCCGATGCCGGCCCAATGGCGCCTCGACCGTCCCCTCGGCGGGCGAATCGGAACGCGCGAATGACGCGCAAATGACGCGGGCGTCGACTCTTGCCAGACCGAGAGACGTCAACCTTCAACAACCATGCCGCCGAGGGCAAGCGCGATGCGCCACTCACCCGCCGAGTCGTCACGACTTGCGATACGATCCGGGATCATCCTCGCACTCTTTGCGGTGACCGTAGGGGGGCTAGCGTCTTGTGTTCCGGACGGGCCCACGAGCGTCTCACAGGTCCGTCCACCCGAGCGACGCGGCGCATTCGCCGACTGCGGTGACGCGGAGACACGCGTGAGCCTCGAATGCGGCATTTACATCAGTGCCGGGGGCGTGCAACTCCCAGTGGAGGTCGTCGTGGCGGTGAGAATAAAGCTTTGCGAAGACATGCTCTGGTGCCAATCGCTCGCCGATTGGGGGTTCAACGAGCATGGTGCCGGTCCCACGTGGGAGGACGGTTCGGGCGGGGGCGCTCCGTATACCGCGCAACAGGCGGCCATGTTTTGGTCAAGGGCTGCGCACGACTCGTTGCTTCGCCACGGCCTCCGCGGAACAGACTGCGAGCCGTGGTTCGGCCGGCTGAGCTCGGTAAGTCTGGATCAGGACTTGAACCTTCAGAACAACGCAGACCAAAAGCGTCATTACCTCAGGAACCCGGGCCAAAGCGCGACGCTGATGCGCGACTCGGCGGAGCTGTGGATCGCCCAGAATCTGGCCAACGCCCAGCGTACGTTTGCCGGTGGCAACGCCGACAGCGCACAAGAATATCTTGGCATGGCAATCCACACACTGACCGACAAGTTCAGTCCAGCGCATGTTGACGCGAACGGGCTGCCCAACGAGTATGACTTCGAGATGTTAGGAGAACATACTTGGTTCGACTTTCTCGGGATTAGCAACGGCATTGAGGGCGTCACCAACCTGACGACGGCCGCACTGACCGCTGGCCGGAACGCCGTGGTGAACGCCTGCGCTATTGTGAGGGGTGGGGGCTAAGAAACGCGACAACGATGAATCGCCGACTGCTGATGACCAAACGATTCGCTCAGGTGCTGGCGCTGTACGTCGCGTCATACACCGCCATCAGCCTTTTCATCATTTGGGTGTACGCCCCGTTAGCCGGGTCGGGAGCGAGCTGGGGCGACCGCCTTCGCGGCACAGGATTCTACTTGCGAGTGATGTTCACCCCCGGCCAGACGGAGGTCACGGACTTCGTCTTTCGCGTCGCGATCGCAATCACGCTGATCACCACGCTCGTCGCCACCATCGTCCTCGTTCGGCGGTCGCGCAAGGAGCGGTGAATCGAGCCGTAGCGGCACGAAAGGTCGGAGGTTCAATTCATCTCAGGTCTCCCTGTGAAGCAGCAACCCCGCAACGGCTTACGCTGTTTCGGGGTTTCGCGTTCGCACCGAGAGAAAGCGCCAAGGTCGACGAACTCACCAGGCACATCGACTCGCCCGACCTAGCGCTGCCAGTGATCAGGCAGAACGCGGGTCACGCGATTTCCGCCTACCGGTCGCTTCTCCGCTTTGTGGCGGACGAGGGGACGCCGTTGGAGTGCCGCTGGGCGGAGCCCGCTTCTCACGTGGCGGAGCTGCGCCGCATCGGCACGGACTCCGCACGGCGCCTATACGAGATTCTTGCGGCCAAGCAAGAGTTGAGCGTCGTTCCTGTTCAGCACGTCGGCGTGTTTGAAAAAGTGAGCGCGCCAGACGGAACGTGGATGCTCAAGGCGGGCAAGCGTCAGTTCAGGGGCCGAACAGCCGACGGGGCAGGGAATCTGCTTTCTGGAGTCGTCATTGAGACGCAGCTGCATCGCATCTATTGCGAGGAGCGTCTTGAGGAGAACGTTGGGCGAGGGAGGCCAAGAACTATTCTCGAACTCACCAGGAGTCCAGAGCCGCTCAACGCCTAGGCCGTCGAGTGGTGCCAAGAGTGGTGTCAAAACTCGCTGACGCGCACTGACGCTAGCTGACGACAATGGGCCGTAAGTCGTTGATTCTCGTAGCGGGCTGCGTCACGCCGGCGCGCTGAGGTGGCCTGATAAGCGTGAGGTCGGAGGTTCAACTCCACCCAGGCCCACTACTGGAACGTCCCGAACAGCGTCAGCGTGTTCCTGGTGTAGTTGACCGAGCACGACGAGCCGGTGCCGCCGCCCTCGAGCCCAAGGCTCCACGACCCCGTCGAGTTCGCGGACGGCGCAAAGCTCGGGTCCCAGCCCGCAGCGCCGGCCAGGTCCGGCGTGACGAGCGCGAAAACCGTCGTGAACGGCGCCAGATATGCGATGGTCGGCTGAATCAGCACGATCTTGCCCGCCTGATAGCTGAAGGCCACTGGGCCGTTGTATGCGGCGCTGTAGTTCGAGACCGACAACTGCAGCCGCTTGAATGCGCCGGGCAGCGGCGTGACGCCCGCCGCGGCGATCTGCGTGATCATCGACGCCGTCCGCGTCGCGATCCGGTCGATGACCACCGTGGCGGTGCGAATCCGGTTCGGCCCGGAAGCTGTCAGCGTTACCTTGTGGAAATCCGACAGCCGGCGATAGGAGTCGGGCACCCCCCACATCGTTGCCGCTGACGAGATCAGCGTCGACGACGTGTACAGCAGGTTCGACGTGCAGGTCTCCGTCGTCAGCAGGCTCATCGAGTGCGACACCGACTCCCCCGCGAGGAAACCACCCGCAAAAAGGGTCGCGTTGGTGGCCTGGAACGAACCCGGCACCGTCAGGTCGACCGGCCCGAGCGATTCGCCATCGGCAATGTCGACGTCGCGCTGGATCCAGCCTCGATGCCCGGTGGCGGTTCCAGTGGCCCAGGCAACGAAGTCATGCGTGCCCGGGTGGATGCCGGCGAGCGCGAAGTCGGGAGTCGCAGCCGTTGAGGTCGCTGACGCGCCACCGAGGGAGTACCGGAAGGCCTCGGATGCGAAGTTGTGGATGCCGGTGCCCGTCACCGTCTTGGCGGGTGGCGCCGGCGGGCACATGTCGATCGGCTGCGCAACGAGTTCTGCCTGCGACCGGTAGCGAACCACGAGCGAGTCTCCCATGGCCGGCCGGTAGGCAAACCCTCCGCGCGTCGCGGCGACGTTGAACCGGAAGACGCCGTCCACTGGTGTCACGCGCAACCACGGGCCAAAACCGTCTTGTGCGGCGAGCCAGACCGGAGCACCGCAGGCCGACCAGTCCAGGATCACGTTGCCCGCGCCCGCCGGCACGGCACGCACCCGAAGCGGCAGCGTACGCCGCGCAGCGGCGGAGACGGGCCAGCCCGCCGGTGTCGCCAGCACGACCACGTTGTACGTGCTCTCAGGCACCGTGGCGCCCACCGAAACGGTCATCGTGCTGGCGTTTGCCGGGAGGCTCGCAGGGTTGGCCGACACCACAACACCAGGCGGGACGCTGTCGAAGCTGATCGCGACGCTGGTGTCGAGCAGCGTTCGCGTGAGCGTCAGGGTCGCCTGGCCGCTCTTCCCCTGGAACACCGTGAGGCTCTCGGGCGACGCTACGACGGTCACGAACGACGGCACCACGAGCAGCAACACTGTCGCCGTGGCGTCGGCCAGTCCGGGGCTGCTGGCGCGGACGACGACTGGGTAGCTCGCCGGCGCCACCTGTGGCGCGACGTTCAGCGCCATGACGTGCGTCAAGCCCGTATCCGCGACGAAACCCGCAGTGACTCCGGCCGGCAGTCCCTCGGCCACCAGCGTCACCACGGCTGCCGGATCGATCTTGTTGACGACCAGCGCTCGGCGCGTGATGGCACCCTGGCGCGCGCCGACAGCGCTGTCGGCGACGACCTGCAGGTCGTCGTTGGTGACGGTGAGCGTGAACGGCGCGGACGCCGCAGGCAGGGGCGGTCCCGCCGCGTGAATCGTGACCGTGTGCGTACCGGGCGCGGTGCCCGGGGCCACCGAGACCATCCCGGTTGCCTCGTTGCCTGTCGTCGGATTGACCGAGAAGACGATGGAGACGCCCGGTGGGGCGGTGTAGCTCAGCTCGACCGGCTCGCCGAAGTTCGTGCGCTGGATGCCAACCTTCAGCGGCACCGACCCGCCGCGGATGGCGCTGTAGGCGGCTGGCGCGGGCGAGACCGAGAACTTCGGCGGCGCCAGGACGAAGAGGTTCAGCTTGCGGGAGATGTCGAGCAGCCGGTCGCCCTGCACGATCAGCGTCAACTGATACAGGCCCACGGCAACACCGCCGTTCACGCGCAGGCGCACGACTGCCGTGGTCACGATTCCCTCGGTCCGGTCTGCAACGGTCGCCGATACGCCGGCGGGGACGCCTTCCACCCTGACCTTGAGGTCGCCCTCGTAGCCGTGCGTGCGTGTCAGCACCACTGTCACCGAGTCGACGCTGTCCTGGGCGATTCGCACCTCAGGCCCGGGCCATGCGAGCCGCAGGGTCGACTCCGGGTCGATTCCCGTGTTGCACCCGACGGCCGCGGCCGCGGTCACCAGCGCGAAAATGGCAGTCCGGCGCAACCACTCACTCCGTCGTTGAGTCGTCGAAGGCTGAAATTACGCCACCCGCCGCCTCGCGCTCAACCGCGCGCCCGGCGCCCGGCGCCCGGCTGCGGTCAGCGAAGCGTTAACATCACGCGCAGCGTCCGTCCCGGCTGGGTCAGGCCGCACTGATCAAAAACGGTCGCGTTGGCGACGTTGTCCACGGCCACCATGGCGCGCAGTCGGCGGAAGGCGCCGAGCGCGACCGGGAAGCTCCGCTCGACGGCCACGTCGGACTCGGCCTGCGCGGACAGCGTATCCTCGTTACCGCTGTCGGCGTTGATGCAATACTGCGTGCCGCTGTAGCGGGCACTGGCGGTGGCGCGAAGCCCCCACGGCAGCGGCGCACCGAACTCCAGCGATCCCCGCGTTTCCGGGTTGTTCTCGGCATGGCGCGCCGGCTGGCCCGCGAGCGTCACGTTGTGCAGCGCGATGCGCTGCACCGTCGCGTCGGCGGTGAGTGTGTAGGCGCGCTCCCGGTCCGGCCCGAACTGCAGGCTGCCCAACACTTCGAGGCCACGGCTCTCGATCCGGTCCTGGTTGATGCGGCGGAACAGTGTCGCGGGCGGCGGCGTCGTGTTCGGCACCGTGATGCGCGCAACCGCGTCATCGAGGTTGTGCAGGAATCCGGTCGCTTCGGCGACGGCACGGGAGCCCATCCCGAGCATCCGGTTCATCGTGAACCCGGCTTCGACGCCGAGCAGCGTTTCCGGCTTGAGGCCCGGGTTCGCTTGGAAGCGGTTGAGCGCTCCGGAATAGAGTTCCCGCAGCGCGGGGAATCGTGACCGCCGGCTGACGCTGCCATGCAGCCTCCACGAACTGCCCAGCTCGTGCACGCCGCCGACGCGCCAGCCGAGGGCGTCGCTGTCGGGTTGGCCCGGCGTCCGCCCCCCCGTCTCGGGCGTCGTCGAGTGGTCCCACACCAGGCCGCCGCCGAGCGTCGTGCTGCTGCGCACCGGCACGTCGACTTCGGCGCCGGCGCTCGTCAGCCGTTGCCGGTAGTCTGCGCCGGCGCCGGCCAGGCTTTCGCGATACGAGACGTCCGACGTGGTTACTGCCGCCCGCAGCGTGGCGGTCCGCAGCGAGTGCGTCAGCCGCACGCGCCCGCTCAGCGTTCGCTCGTCGCCGAGTTCCTCGCCGTTGATCGTCTGATACGTACGGTCCGTATATGAGAGGATCTTGACGCGGCCGCTGTTGTATCCGAGCCCGGCGTCAATCGAGGCGGTTCCGAACGGGGACGCGAACGGGCCGCTGCCACCCGAAGCGGACAGCACAGCGCGTGTGTGATACGGATAGCGCCACAAGCGCGGGCCGCTGATGTGTTCTTCGGGCGGCACACCGCGCTCGGCGTTGAACGCCGTGGCGTTCACCGTCAGCGACCGGCCTGCCGGGCCGGACCAGTGGAGCGCGGCGAACCCGTCGACGTGCGTGAGGTCGCTGTTGGTACGCAGGCCGTCGGTCGACGACGCATCCGCGGCGCCGGCCGGCAGCGTGAAGCCGTCGCGCGCGCGGTGAGTGCCGCCGGCGCGAACCGAGAGCGCACCGCCGCCCATCGCGCCGAGCCGGCGCTCGACGCCGAGCGTCGACACCGTCGCGCCGGTTTCGTCGACACCGGCGGCCAACCACGCGTTGTTCGCTTCGGCGGCGCGGTGCGACACCTCGATGGTGCCGCCGAGCGTGTTGGGGCCGTTGAGCAACGTGCCGAGGCCGCGCACGATCGTCAGTTCGCTGGATCCGGTCACGGGCACGAGTGACGGGTCGGTGCGGTGGTCCCACCCGAGCGACATCGGCACGCCGTCCATGAGGACCGCTGCCTGCCGCGCGTCCGAGCCGCGAACCGAGAGCTCCATCTCGCCACGCGTGTTCTGTCGCACGTGTACGAACGGCGCCTCGCGCAGCGCCTGCTCCAGCAGCGGCGCAGGCGACGTCCTCAGCGCCTCGGTTCGGACAACGACGGCGCTGGCGCCGCCGACCACCGCCGCGGCCCGCGCGCCACTCACGCTGATGGCCTTGAGTCGCACCGCCGCGGAGTCGGCCGTCGAGTCCGGGCGCGCCTGGCCGATCGCTACGGCGGGGAGGGCGGTCAGGGCGAGCGCAATCGGGCGCAGGAGCATTGTCGGTGCCGGTCGCAAGGTCCGCCGTTCATGAACGGTTCATGAACGAGCGCAAGGTAGGGACGGCGCTGGCGGGCGGCAACGCCTTTCCGCCTGCCGCCATTCCGGACCGGCACGTACCCTGCCATGATTCGAGCCTGCCCCATTTCGAAGGCTCACGATGACCGCACAACGCACCCTTGAACCGCCAGCCGCGGGCCGCACGGTGGACCGTGTTGGCCACTGGATCGGCGGCGCCCTGCGTCCCGGCGCCTCCGGGCGCTCGGCGCCCGTCTACAACCCGGCCACCGGCGCGCAGTCCGGTGAGGTCGCTTTCGCGTCCGCCGCCGAGGTAGACGATGCGGTTCGCGCCGCCAAGGACGCCTTCGTCACCTGGGGCGACATGGGACTCGGCCGGCGCACCACCATCCTCTTCCGGTTCCGCGAGCTCGTGGCCAGGCACGCCGACGATCTCGCCCGCTGCATCACCCGCGAACACGGCAAGGTCTTCTCCGACGCCAAGGGCGAGGTGCAGCGCGGGCTTGAAGTCGTCGAGTTCGCCTGCGGCATCCCGCAGCTCATCAAGGGCGAGTTCTCGCAGAACGTCTCCAGCAACGTCGATTCCTACTCCATGCGGCAGCCGCTCGGGGTCGTCGCCGGCATCACGCCGTTCAACTTCCCGGTCATGGTGCCGATGTGGATGTACCCGATCGCCATCGCCGCCGGCAACGCGTTCGTCCTCAAGCCGTCCGAAAAGGATCCCTCGGGCTCGTTGCTGATTGCCGATCTCTGGAAGCAGGCGGGCCTGCCCGACGGCGTCTACAACGTCGTGAACGGCGACAAGGTGGCTGTCGACCGGCTGCTCACGCATCCCGACGTCGCCGCCGTGAGCTTCGTCGGGTCCACCCCGATCGCGCGCTACATCCATGAGACCGCCACCAGGTCGGGGAAGCGCGTTCAGGCGCTCGGTGGCGCCAAGAACCATATGGTAGTGCTGCCCGACGCCGACATGGAACTGGCCGCCGACTCCGCGGTGAACGCCGCGTACGGCTCGGCGGGAGAGCGCTGCATGGCGATCTCGGTGCTGGTTGGCGTCGGTGACGCGGCCGACAAGCTCATTCCGCTCATCCGGGAGCGCGCCAGGGCGATCCATGTGGGCGACGGTCTCGAGGGCAACAACGACATGGGCCCGCTCGTCACGAGGGCGCACCTGGAACGCGTGCGCGGCTACGTCGAAGAAGGCGTCGACGCCGGCGCCGACCTGGTCGTCGACGGTCGTGCGGTGCGCATCAAGGACCGCGAGGCCTGCTTCTTCCTCGGCCCCTGCGTGTTCGATCGCGTGCGGCCGGACATGTCCATCTACAAGGACGAGATCTTCGGTCCGGTGCTCTCCGTCGTGCGCGTCGACTCGTACGACGAGGCCGTGGCGCTCGTGAACGCCAACCCATACGCCAACGGCGTTGCGGTCTTCACCAACGACGGCGGCGCGGCGCGCACGTTCGAGAACGAAATCCAGGTCGGCATGGTCGGCATCAACGTGCCGATACCCGTGCCCATGGCGTACTACTCGTTCGGCGGGTGGAAGAACTCGCTCTTCGGCGACGTGCACGTGCATGGCCAGGAGGGCGTTCGATTCTACACCCGCGCCAAGGTCGTCACGGCCCGCTGGCCCGAGCCGCACCTGCGCGGCAAGAACCTCGGCTTCCCGACCGTTTCCTGACGGTGGCTGACACCGGTCATCAGGCTCAGGGACCGGCCTCCAGCCACTGCAGCCCCGGAGCGTCAGGCGTTTCCGGTCCACTAACGGTCGCCGCAGTGCGCGTCACACTCGGGGATGCCGTTTGTGACTGGCATCACATCACGGGGCGCCGTACCTTGGGCCGAGGACGCCAACCCGTCAAATGATTGATCGGCAGGGACTTGAGCCCGGTCCTTTCGAATCGAAGTACGTCATCGAGCGCCGCATCGGGGCCGGTGCGACGGCAACCGTGCATCTTGCACGCAACGCCGTGTCCGGCGAGCGGGTTGCGATCAAGATCCTCCGCGAAGAACTCGCGGAAACGGGTGCGTCAGACCGCTTCCTCAAGGAGATCCGGCGAACGGGCGAGTTGACGCACGCCTCCATTCTGCCGGTGCTCGACTCCGGCGAATGGAAGTCGCGTCCGTGGTACGCGATGCCCTACATGGACGGCGGGACGCTGCGTGAACGCATTGCGCGCGCACGCCAGATGGACCTGGCCGAGTCGGTTGCGATCGTGCGTGTCGTGGCAACGGCGCTCGATTACGCGCACCAACGCGGGCTGATCCACCGCGACGTGAAACCGGAGAACATCCTGTTCACGGCAGGGGAGGCCAGGCTTGGTGACTTCGGCATTGCGCGGGCGCTCCTCAACGCCTACGGCGACAGCTCCACGTCAGCCAACGTGATTCGCGGAACGCCTGCGTACATGAGTCCGGAACAGGCTGCGGGCAGCGACGACTACGATGGACGCACGGACATCTACTCGTTGGCCTGCGTGTTCTACGAGATGGTGACGGGCATGCAGGCATTCATTGGGCCGACCCCCGAGGCGGTGCTTGCCCAACGCTTCGCGCACGCACCGAGGGAAGTACGCGTCTACCGTCCCACCGCTCCGGAGTCGCTCGACGCGGTGCTCAATCGGGCCATGGCGATCGTGCCCGCCGACCGCTTTCCGACGGCGACCGCCTTCGCCGATGCGCTGGATCGGGCCTGCCGTCCGGGCACTGCTGAGCAGCGGGCAGCGTTGACGCGCAGGGCGCATCGGATTCGGCTCGTCGCGACCGTCGCTGTCGCCGGCGCGCTTGCCGTGGCTGCGGTTGCGGTGCCCGGCATTCGCACGAGGATCGGGGCGCTCGTGAGCGGACCGGCCCCGCTGGACACGGCGCAACTCGTGCTCTTGCCGCTCGAGGTCATGTCGACGCGCGCCGAGCAATGGCGTGACGCCGAACTGTTGCAGCAGAGCTTCCGGCGCTGGCGTGGTTTTGCCCTCGTGGATCAGTTCCAGGTGTCAGACGCGGTTCGCCGCCACGGCCCCGTGGCGACGGCTACCGAAGCGGCCAGCCTCTCCGCATCGCTCGGAGCCGGCCGGTATGTTCGCGCCCGGTTGGTGTCGCTCGGCGGCGCCTGGCGGGCCACTGCGTCATTGGTCGACGTGAAGACGGGCAGCGTCCTTTCCAATGCCGCGGAGGAGATTCCGGACGACCTTCGCGGTGCGACGTCGGCGTGGGCGCGCCTCGCCGACACGCTGTTGTTGCGCGGCGCCCCCGCTGACCCGGCGCCGACGACGGAATCCGGAAGTCTGTCAGTGCCGGCGGTGCAGTTGCTGTGGCAGGCGTTTCGCAGCCTCGACGAGTGGGATTTGGGAGGGGCCGACTCGGCGCTGAGCCATGCCGTCGCGCTCGATCCCGACTACGCGAGGGCCTCGCTGTGGCTGGCGCAGGTGCGGGTCTGGCAAGGGCGGGGCCGCGGGTCCTGGGGCAGCTTCGCGGAGCGCGCCCTGACACAGAAGGACCGGATTGGCCCTCGCGAACGGACGCTGGCCACCGCACTTGTGCAGCTGTCTCGCGGAGAGTTTGCCAGCGCCTGCGCGTCGTACGCGACGCTCACGGCAAGAAACCGGCGCGATTTCGCCGCGTGGTTCGGCCTCGGTCACTGCCGCAGCGCCGACAAGACCGTGGTCCCGGACCCGGCATCGCCTTCCGGGTGGAGGTTCCGGAGCAGCGTGCATCAGGCAATTCAGGCCTACGCGACCGCATTCGAAATCCTGCCGTCCACTCATCGTGCATACGAGCGCGGGGGGTATGAGCGGCTGAGAACGCTGTTGCTGCTTTCGAACGACGTCGTTACCGGGTTCGCCGTCACCGACAGCGCGCTGTTCCACGCGTTTCCGTCGTGGCAGCATGACTCCCTGGCGCTGATTCCCTACCCGTTTCACCGGGTGGCCAGCGGCGAATCGGCGACGCGACCGCCTGGAATGGACGCGGCCCTCCGCCGCCAGCGGCAACTGTTCGCCACCATTGCCTCGCGATGGTCCACGCTGCTGCCAACGCTTTCCGGTCCCAAGCGCGCCGTGGCAGCGGCGCTCGACCTGGCCGGAGATCCGTCGGCCGCCGACACATTGCGGCTGGCGAGGCGGCTCAGTTCGGACGCAGCGGATCGCGCTGCCATCGCGGCGGACGAGTCCGTGCTGCTGCTCAAGTACGGGGCGCCCGACGACTCGGCGCGCCTCGCCAACGCGCGATCCCTGGCGGACTCCGTGACAGCGCAGGATGCCCGGGCTGAGCACGCCGAGGCGATTGCGCGAGCCGCTGTGCTCGTGGGCAGGTGCCGAACCGCCGAGGCCCGCATGCGACAGTCCTCCGGCGTCACACGGCTTCGCATTCCGGGACCGCTGTTCGCGGACGCCGCGGCGTTGCTCGCCCGAACAGCGCTCGGGTGCTCGGCGAGTTTCTCGGCTCCTTCGCTGCGCGAACTCGCTGCCAGAGTCGACCGCGAGTTTCCTGCGGCGCAGGCTGACGCGCGCAGCCGCGCGTTTGCGGTCCTCCTGCTGCGGCCGCTGCTGCTCGCCGACGCGCCCGATGCTCGTCTTCTGGCGCGGGCGGCCGAGACCGGCAATCCGCTGGCCGTTGCAGCGTTGGCACTGGCGCTCGGCGACCGGCCCCGCGCCGCAGCCGCCCTGCGCGACGCGGATCGGCTCGCCGAGGCGTCGTTCAACACGCCGGACTTCGCCTTCGTGCGTGCCCGATTGCATCTTGCGGCGGGCGACTCGCTTGCGGCAGCGCGCGTGCTCTCGGTCTCCCTCGACGAGGTGCGTTCAACGGACGTCAGTACGTTCTCCGACCCGATCAACATCGCGTGCTTCATTCGTGCGACGGCGTTGCGTGCCGGCCTTGCGCTGGCGCGTCGCGACGTCGCCGAAGCGCGCCGCTGGTCCGCCACATCACGCATCGCGTGGGCAAACGCCGACCCGGAACTCCGGGCCGGCCTGATCAGCGTTGCCCATTGACCTGTCAGTACCCCAGCAGCCTGTCCACAACCCGCGGAGGAACGATGCAGCGCTCGGTGAAGGGCCTCATTCCCGTCGTTTCGGGACACCTGTTTGCGACGGCAGCGGCAGTTCTCGTGGTGGCAGCAGTGCGGTTACCGGCTCAGGAGGGGTCCTGCTGGCGGCGGATTCAGGCTGCGAATCAGGTCAAGGCGACCGCGGATTCCGGAACCGCCGTTGGCGACTCAGCCCGGATCCGGGCGCGGCGTTGCATCGACAGCACCGATGCGTCGTTTCGGGACAGGGCCATCGGCCGCGCGTCGGCTGAGATGGCTCGGCTCATGCCGCTGAGCCTGACCATTCCCGAGAATCACGACGAAGGGAGGCTCCCGGACGGCACGGGCCTGCTCGGGCCGATGGTACACATCTTTGGCTCACCATTCATGGGCGGGTTCACGCGCAGGGCGCAGATCGTCGAGCACGGTCAGCCCGGCGTGCTCGCGGCCGTGGTCGTCGTTCAGCTCCGGGGTGGAGAAACAATTCCAACGTCCTACCTGAACCTTGGCCTCCACGATGGGATGAGCTGTCTCTGGCTCTCACTCGCCAACGTGGCGCCCTCGACGAACTACCGCGTCGCCGTGACCCACGCCGTCGGCGCCAGCCCGACATCCGGAGGCACGTGCGAGCGGACCGCGCCCGTGGTGGCGAATCTCACGGTCGCGGACGTGGCCGAGGCCGGGTTTCCGTACGCCGAGCAGTATCCAGCGACTGCCCGGCTCGACTTCGACAACAGCGGGCGGGTGACCTTCGGGTTCAAGTGTGCGAAGGCGTGGTGCGAGGCAGGTACCACCGACGCGACCGTGCGTGTCTCGTGGGCGCGCGGAATCGCTCCCTCGCCCACCACACCCGCGCAGCGGCGCATCAAGGGGTGGCATGACGAGCAGGTATTCGCCGAGGAGTTCGTGACCGGACTTGGGCAGACGCGCTGGCGCGCCGCCACCGTGCGCGGGTCGATCGTGCCCGACGAGAACATCGGCGATCGCGATCGCGCTTACTTCGTGGCCAATGCGGGCAGGTGGGTCCGCGTCGCAGAGCTTGATATCGTCGGGCCGCTGACGCCGGCGAGCAAGTACTACGCCTGGGGTCTTCGCAGCGGCAGGAACTATCTTGGCATGAGATACGTTGCCGGGCGCGACACGCTGGAAGTCGGCGTGTTCGCGAACCCGCTGCCTGCGACTCCATCCTCGGCTCCCAGCCCGCGGGGCATCTGGAAAGTTCGCGAGCGGATGATGCACTTCGACGTGCCCGTTCCGCCAACGGCGCGCTTCCGGTTCACCGTGGCGGATGACGGGGTGTGGATTCCTTGCGGCGTGGCGTGCTGTCGTGCGGACGGCGACGACTATTGAAGTGCGCGTCAAGGCGGGTCCCCGCCGTCGCACCTGACGCGGCGGGGACGTGCTCGACAACTTTCAGTCCGTGACGATACTGAAGTAGCCCAAACATGCCGCCGACCTCCGCTGGGATGACGCCGACGGAACTCCAAGCCCCGGTCACGGAACCCGACGCCACCAGGCTCAGCGCGCTCGTGGACGCCGGTCCGGAGGCCGTCTCCATCATCGATGGCGATTGGCGCTACGTCTACATCAACCTCGCCTTCGAGCGCCTCAGCCAGTCCAGCGACGACATCATTGGCCAGACCATGTGGGACGCGTTTCCCCACATCGTCGGCACGCCGCTGGAGCAGGAGCTGCGCGAGTTGATGCGCCACCGGCAGCCCACCGAAATGCGGCAGCGCATCAACGGCAAGAGCTTCGACATCCGCGTGATGCCGTTCGGCGACGGCCTCGCCTTCTTCACCCGCGACGTCACCGAGCTCGATCGTGCCACTGAGGAGATGCGCCACAACCAGGAACGCTTCCACGCCATCCTGAACCACGCGCCCGGCAGCGTCATGCTCCTCGACCGCGACGGCATCGTCCTCGACCTCAACCCGGCGGCGCTCAGCCTCTTCGAACTCGACGAGCGCAGCGACCTGCTGGGCCGTTCCCTCATGCCGTTCGTGCGCGCGGAGGATCGCGACACCGTGGCCGCGCTCAACGCCCGCGTCTTCGCCGGTGAGTCGCCCACCATCACCTTCGCCCTCCTCGGCTGCCGCGGCGCCCGCAAGCTCGTCGAGCATCGCGCCGTGCCCCTGCGCGACCCGGCCGGCACTATCGTCGCCGCGCTGTCCACGACCACGGACATCACGCAGCGCCAGGAAGTCGAAAACGTGCTGCGCCGCCGCGCGCTGCAGCATGCGGTGCTGTCGTCGCTCGGCGCCATGGCGCTGCGTGACCCCGATGTCGACGACCTCACCCGCAAGGCGGTCGAAGCCGTGGCCGAGTCGCTGGGCGTCTCGCCACGCATCGCGCTCGACCTGCTGCGCCGCAACGGACTCACCGAAGCCAGCGTGATGCGCGCCGCTGGCGAGCCGGCTTCCGGCGCGCCCGTGCTCGAGCCCCAGGACACCGACTTCGTCACCTCAGCGGCCAACCTGCTCATGAGCGCCATCGAACGGCGCCGCGCCGAGGGCTCGTTGCGGGATCGCGAAGAACAGCTGCGCCAGGCCCAGAAAATGGAAGCCATCGGCCAGCTCGC
>Ga0187893_10002568_pt1 | contig 39559 bp, 36 predicted proteins | sample MA1701074metaG_FD_139574 | JGI IMG/M metagenome (GOLD analysis project Ga0187893, IMG submission 139574) | White microbial mat communities from a basaltic lava cave in the Kipuka Kanohina Cave System on the Island of Hawaii, USA - MA170107-4 metaG ...
CCACCAAGATTGCGAAGCGAGAGCGGCCCTACCACGCCGCAGAGCGCACTGCCTAGCGGCACGGCCTTCCTGACCGCTGCCTCTTCCTCTTGAGGAAAAATTACTGCGTGCGCGAGGGCTAACAGTTATTGGCCTGCGCCTCCCCTGCTGATTGCCGAGGCCGTGATGGGCTGCGGCGAGAGCTGGGATTCGTGGGAGGAGGCTGCGCTTAGGGCAGTCTAGCGCCGGAGCGGGGCGGGATGGGCTGCGGAGCGGGGGCGGGGGTTGGCGCGGCGCGTGGGTGGCGATAGGCTGCGATCCGCTCATCCCGGAGTCTGCGGCGTTCGTTCCGGCGCTGCGGGAGAGCGGCCATGGAAGAGCCGGCGGGAGCGCCGCGCGGGGAAGCGGCGGCGCGCAAGGGGCCGCGGCTGCTGGATCGGCTGCGCGCCGCGCTGCGGCTGCGCCACTACAGCCCGCGCACCGAGGAGGCCTACGTCGGCTGGGCGCGGCGCTTCGTGCTGTTCCACGGCAAGCGGCACCCCGATGCGATGGGGGCCGCCGAGGTCACGGCCTTCCTGAACCACCTCGCGCTCGAGGCGCGCGTGTCGGCGTCGACCCAGAACCAGGCGCTGAACGCGCTCGTGTTCCTGTACCGCTGCGTGCTGCGCCGGGAGCTCGAGGCGCTCGAGCCGCTCGTGCGCGCGCGGCGGACGCGGCGGCTCCCCGTGGTGCTGACGGCGCAGGAGGTGCAGGGGATCCTCTCCGGGCTCGAGGGCGCGGTCTTCCTCGTCGCGAGCCTGCTCTACGGCTCCGGGCTGAGGCTGAACGAGGCGCTCGAGCTCAGGGTCAAGGACCTCGACTTCGGGCTGCGCGAGATCCGCGTGCGCGAGGCGAAGGGGCGCAAGGACCGCGTGGTCCCGCTGCCCGACCGCGTCGCGCCGCGGCTCGAGCGCCATCTCGAGCGCGTGCGCGCGCTGCACCGGCAGAACCTCGCGCGCGGGCTCGGCCGCGTCGCGCTGCCGGGCGCCTACGCGCGCAAGCACCCCGGCGCGGAGCGCAGCTGGGAGTGGCAGTGGCTGTTTCCGGCGCGCAGCCACTACCGCGATCCGCGCGACGGCGTGCGCCGCCGGCACCACCTGCACGAGACGGCCGTGCAGCGCGCGCTGCACGCGGCCGTGCGCGCGGCGGGCATCGCGAAGCGCGCGAGCTGCCACACGCTGCGCCACAGCTTTGCGACGCAGCTGCTCGCCGACGGCTACGACATCCGCACGGTGCAGGAGCTGCTCGGCCACCGCAACGTCAACACGACGATGATCTACACCCACGTGCTGAACCGCGGCGGGCGCGGCGTGCGGAGCCCGCTCGACGGGCTCGCGGCCGCGCCGCGCGCCGAGCCGCCGCGGGATCCGCGCGAGGGCTAGGCGCGCGCGCCGCGGATCAGCTTTCCGGGCAGCGCGCCCGTGTGCTCGCCGCGCTCGAAGACGACCTCGCCCGAGACGAGCGTCGCCTCGTAGCCGCGCGCCCGCTGGACCAGGCGCCGCGCGCCGGCCGGGAGGTCGTGCGCGAGCTCCGGGAGCGAGAGCGCGAGCCCCTCGAAGTCGATCACGTTGAGGTCCGCCTTCTTTCCCGGCAGCAGCACGCCGCGGTCGCCGAGGCCGTAGAGCTCGGCCGTGTCGCGCGTCATCTTGCGCACGGCGCGCGCGAGCGGGAGCCGCGGGCCGCGCGAGCGGTCGCGCGCCCAGTGGCTGAGCAGGCTGCTCGTCATCGAGGCGTCGCAGATCGCGCCGCAGTGCGCGCCGCCGTCGCCGAGGCCGAAGGCCGAGTCCGGGTGGAGCAGCATCGCGCGCACCGCCTCGAGGCTGCCCTCGCTGTAGTTGAGCAGCGTCAGCATCAGGAGCTGGCGGCCGTCGAGCTCGAGCATCCAGTCGTAGAGCAGGTCGAAGGGGTCGCGGCCCTGCTGCCGCGCCTGCGCGAGCACGCTCGCCTCGGGCGCGGGCTCGTAGTCGGGCGGCTCGCCGAGCCGGAAGATCTTGTGCAGCCCGCGCAGCAGCAGGTCGAAGACGACCGCGAGGCGCGGATCCTCCTGCGACGGTTCGGCGAGGATCTGCGCGCGGATCTCGGGCCGGCGCAGCTCGCGCACGCGCGCGGCGAGCGGGAGCGACGCGAGCTTCTGGTAGGTCGGCTTGTAGCTGAAGGGATGGAAGGTCTGGTGGCCGATCAGCAGCGTCGACGGGCGCGACGCGACCTGCGGCCGCAGCTGCGAGCCCGCGGCATTCGCCTGCGCGACGAGCGCGAGGATCTCGCGCCACTGGTCGGGCTTCTGGTCGTACTGCACGAGGCCGAAGGTGACGGGCCGGCGGATCTCGGCCGAGAGCCGGCGCATCCAGTCGACCTCGCGCGGCGGCGCGCTCGGGTCCTCGCCCTGGATGCCGGCCGGCGCGAGCTCGAAGAGGCCGGCGCGGCGGCGGCCGAGCTCGCGGCCGATCCCGAAGAGCTCGTCCTCGGCCGCGAAGGTGCCGGGCACCTCCTCGCCCGTGATCGCGCGGTGCACGAGCGTGCGCGAGGTCGTGAAGCCGAGCGCGCCCGCGCCGATCGCCTCGCCGACGAGCGCGGCCATCGCGGCGATGTCCTCGGGCGTCGCGGGCTCGTTGTGCGCGCCGCGCTCGCCCATCACGTAGGCGCGCACGGCGCCGTGCGGCACCTGGGTGCCGATGTCGAGCGCGCGGGGCTGGCCCTCGAGCGCGTCGAGGTAGCCGGCGAAGCTCTCCCAGCCCCAGGTCATGCCCGCCGCGAGCGCGGTGCCCGGGATGTCCTCGACGCCCTCCATCAGGCCGATCAGGAACTGCTCCTGGCCCGGGCGCACGGGCGCGAAGCCGACGCCGCAGTTGCCCATCACGAGCGTGGTCACGCCGTGCCACGACGAGGGCGCGAGCAGGGGATCCCAGGTGGCCTGGCCGTCGTAGTGGGTGTGGATGTCGACGAAGCCGGGCGTCACGAGGCGGCCGCGCGCGTCGATCTCGCGGCGCGCGGGGCCGAGGTCGCGGCCGACCGCGCGGATCCGGGCGCCGCCGATCGCGACGTCGCCCTCGAAGGGCTCGGCGCCGGTGCCGTCGACGATCCTGCCGCCGCGGATGATCAGCTCGTGCATGGGCTCGCTCCCTGGGCCTCGCAGCGCGCTGCGGGCTGCGGCGCGCGGCGGGCGCGCGCGGCTTCACTCGTCCGGGATCTCGATCTCGATGCCGGCGACTCCGGCGCGCACAGGATAACGCCTCGCGGCGGTGCGGATCGGCAGCGCGGCCGGGCTGCCGTCGCGCACGTCGAGCTTGCCGCCGTGCAGCGGGCACTCGAGGATGCAGCCGCGCAGGCGCCCCTCCGCGAGCGGGATGCCCGCGTGCGGGCACTCGTCGTCGATCGCGTAGAGCGTGCCCTCGGCGTTGCAGAGCAGGATGGCGCGCCCGCGGACCTCGACCGCGCGCAGCTCGCCGGGGGAGAGGCCCTCCGCGTCGACCCGCTGCCAGGAGCCCAAGACCGCGCCTCGCCGCCTGCGCCCGCTCCCGGCCGCCGCGCGCCTAGGCCCCGCTCCGCAGGTACTGCTCGAGCGTGTGGTGGAAGTGGCGGATGCGGATCTCCTGGGTCGAGAGGTAGAGGCCCGGGTAGTGCGCCGAGCGCATGCCCGCCTGGATCCGCGGCAGGTTGTACATGTCCTGGTCGAAGACGTCGCCGCCCGGGACCGACGCGAAGGAGTAGCCGTCGGCGAGCCGGTGGTGCTCGTGCGCGGGCCGCGGGATCCGGTGCGCGGGCGCGCGCACGAGGTTCAGGAAGTCGAAGAACATCTTGTTCGGGTCGTCCGGGTGCGGCCGGTGGCGGAACACCCAGACGAAGCGCGCGTGGATGTTGAGCGTGACGTTCGGGAAGACCGTGTAGTGGAAGTCGTCGACGAGCTGCTCGTCGTTCAGGTCGCCGAAGTCGCAGCCGAGCTGCGGGCCCTGCTTGCGGATCGCCTCGGCCATCTGCGCGCGCGCGTCGTCGGGACCGCCCTCGAAGCGCTCGATGTCGACGCCCGCGGAGGCGAGGAAGAGCTCGAGGATCTGGCGGTTGACCTTTCCCCAACCGGGATGGCGCGGGCTCGCGACGGCCTCGCGGAACAGCATGCGCGTGTGCCGCTCGTAGCAGTCGATCGGCACGTTCACGTCGTCGGTGAAGGGCAGGGTCTGCGGGTGCGTCGCGGAGACGTGGTAGGCCTCGTTGAAGGCGTCGACGCAGGTCTTCCAGTTCGCGTCGACCTCGACCGTGACGTCGTTCAGGATCGACCACTCCCCGAAGTGGTAGGCGTCGAGGTGCTCGGGCAGGATGCCGAGGTAGTCGCGCAGCGGGCCCGCGGCGGGGTCGAGGTTGATCCAGACGAAGCCGCCCCAGGTGTCGCAGCGCACCGGCCGCAGGTCGAGCTCGGCGCGCGGCAGGCCCTGCGGGAAGCAGTGCGGATCGAGCGCCTCGGCGAGCGAGCCGTCGATCGCGTACTTCCAGCCGTGGAACAGGCAGGAGAAGAGCTCCGCGTGGCCGAGGCCCGGCTCGCGCAGCCGGTTGCCGCGGTGCATGCAGACGTTGTGGCGCGCGCGCAGGCTGCCGTCGCGCTGGCGGATCACGAGCACCGACTCGTTCCCGATCTCGAAGCTGAGGTAGTCGCCCGGCTCCGGCAGGTCGGACTCGCGCCCCGCGAGCAGCCAGACGCGCTGCCACATGCGCTCCCACTCGAGGCGCGCGTACTCGGGGCTCGTGTAGCGCTCCTTCGGGATCTTCGCGTGGCCGAGCTCGGGGACCGGCGCGCGCTGCATCGGGGTGCGGGGGGCTCGGGTGCGGCGCGTCGCGGATGCGGCCATCGGGGTCTCCTCGGCGGCCAGTCTAGAGCGCGGCTCCGCGCGGGCCAGAGGGCGGCGGCGCGAGCCGGGTGCGGCCCTCGGGGGCCGCCGCGGGCGAGAAGCTCCGCGCGACGCGCGCGCCGCCGGCGGGCGCCGGCTCGCGAGAGCGCTGCGGATCCGTCGCCAGCCGCGGCGCCCATAGCTGCCAGAATCGGCCCGTGACCCCGAGCGCGAGCTCCTCGGGCGGCGCCTGCTCGAGCACGGCGAGGCCCGCGGCGCGCGCGGCGCGCAGGGCCGTGCGGCGCGGCGCGCCGAAGGGCAGTCGCACTCGGGCACCCGGGCGTCGATCCGCAGTCCCGGCCCGCCGCTAGTCGACGCGGCGCCCGACGATGATCAGATCCCGCTCCACGCCGTCGAGCCGCGCGACCCGCGGCAGCTGTCCCCACTCCTCGAAGCCGAACTTCGCGAAGAGGCGCAGGCTCGCGTCGTTGTGGCCGAAGACGAGGCCGAGCAGGGTCGAGAGGCCGAGCTGCGGCGCGCGCGAGAGCGCGGCGCCGAGCAGTCGCGTCGCGACGGCCTTGCGCTGGGCCTCCGGCGCGACGTAGACGCTGAGCTCCGCGGTGGCCGCGTAGGCCGGGCGCGCGTGGAAGCGGCTCAGGCCGAGCCAGCCCACGAGCGCGCCGCCGCGCTCGAGCACCCAGAGCGGGAAGCTCGACGCCTCGTGCTCGCGGAACCACGCCTCACGCGAGGCGACCGTCACGGGCTCGAGGTCGGCGGTGGCGCAGCGCCCGGGAATCGACGCGTTGTAGATCTCGACGATGCGCGGCAGGTCCTCGGGCCTGGCGTCCCTGAGCAGCGGCACGCTAGGTCTTGGGCTCCGCGCGGAAGCGCCGGCGCAGCGCCGAGGGGGTCGGCGCGCGCAGCCATTTCGCGAGCTCCGCGCGGTCGAGCGGGTCGCGGCCCGCGAGGAAGAGCTCGAGATGGGGCAGGTCGTCGTAGCCCCAGAAGAGCTCCTCCCCGACCTGCATCGCCGGCACGCCGAAGACGCCGGCCGCGATCGCGGCGTCCGTCTGCGCGCGCAGCCGCGCCCTGGCCGCGGGCTGCTGCGCGTCGGCGGCGAGGTCGCCGCCGAGCCCGAGCTCCCGGCCGATCGCGGCGACCACCTCCGGCTCGCTCACGTGCAGCCCGCGCACCCAGACCGCCTCGAAGAGCGCGCCGACGAGCGCGCGGCGCGGCGCGTCGGGCAGCGGCAGCGAGGAGGCGCGCAGCGCGAGCAGCGGATTGAAGGGATGGAAGCGCGGCGGGTTCAGCGGAACGCCGAGCAGCGCGGCCTTGCGCAGGTTGTTGCGCGCCATCCAGTAGGCCTTGGGCGGCACCTCCGCGGGTCCGAGCTGGCCGTGCGCCTCGAGCAGCCCCGCAAAGAGCACCGGCACCGGCTCGATCGCCGCGCCGTGGCGCGCGGCGAGCTCCGGCAGCGCGAGCCACGCGAGATAGGCGTTCGAGGAGAGGTAGTCGAACAGGAATCGGATCGTCTGCTGCGGCGCCGGCATCCGCGCTCCGCGCCCGCGGCCGCTAGCCGCCCGGCGCGGGGCGCGGCGGGAGCTCCGGATGCCGCGGCAGCGCATCGCTGACCGCGATCCAGGGCAGGCGGCTCTTGTCCCAGATGTGCATGCGCGGCGCGAGCGCCTGCGGCTCGTCGAGGCTCGCGACGGTGAGGTCGACGAGGTCGGGCAGGAACTCGGCCCGGAAGATCAGCTGCGTGCCGCAGGTCCCGCAGAAGCCGCGCTCGACTCCCGGAGACGAGCGGTAGATCGCGGGCTTGCCCTCCACGAAGACGAGCGCGTCGCGCGCGAACATCGCCCAGGCCACCAGCGGCGCCCCGGCCGAGCGGCGGCACATCGAGCAGTGGCAGAGCGCGACCGTGATCGGCTCCCCGCGAACCTCGTAGCGCAGCGCCGCACACAGACAACCGCCCGCCAGGCTCGTGGACATGCTCGTGCCCTCCCCGCGGCCGCGCGCCGATCGCGTCCGAGCCTAACCCAGAAGCGCAGCGCCCGGGCAGGGGCGGGTTGGCCCCCCCTCGCGCTACCCGTGACCGGGCCCCGCGGCGAGCTCGATCCCGAGCTTCTCCGCGCCGCGCGCGAGCGCCTGGCGCGCCTCGCGCCAGAGGCGCATGTCGAGGCGGTTGTACTCGAGGATCTTCTCGCGCGTGGCCTGTGCGACGTCGCGCGCCCGCGGGCGGTCCTCGGTGCGGCGCTTGCGCGGGAAGAGCAGCTGGCTCCAGCCGAAGCGCGCCGCGAAGACGCGCACGCTGGTCTCGAACTCCTCCTGGATCCCGACGCAGTAGCGCTCCTCCTGCAGGCTGCGGAACGCGGCCATGAAGTCGCGCGTCTTCTCGGGCAGGCCCTGCGCGAAGGGGATGCGCTGGACCGGCTTGTAGGGGCGCAGCAGGTGCCGCGCCTGGCCGTTGAAGAAGTCCCAGAAGACCTGGTGCCGCGGCGAGGCCTTCTCGCCGCCGCCGCCGAGCTCGTCGAAGAGGTCGTCGAGGCTCCAGCCGGTCTCGAGCAGGATGCGCCCCGCGGCGCCGCCGTGGTTCGGATCGCTCTCGGCGATGCTGCGCGCGTAGTAGTAGAGCGAGATCACGCGCTCGATCGGGTTGCGCAGCACGCTGAAGGCGCGGTGCGCGGGCGGCAGCAGCGGCACCACGATCTCGCAGCTGTGGCTCGCGATGCAGCGCAGGCCGTCCCGGATCCCGAGCGCGCGGCGCCGCGCGTCGCCCTGGACGCGCAGCGCCTCCCGCAGCCGCGGGCCGTCGTAGAGCTCGAGCAGGCCGCCGCCGTAGTTCGCGCGCAGCACGTCGACGAGCGAGGTGCCCGCGGTCTTCGGGACGTGGTGGAAGTAGAGCAGCTCGGAGGGCTCGCCCATCGCTCGGCGCGGCGCTAGGCCGCGGCCTCCCTGCGCGCGGCGAGCGCGTCCGCGCGCCCGAGCGCGCCCTCGAGCGCCGCGAGGAAGCCGCGGTGCGAGCACTCGCGCTCGATCGCGAAGAGCGCGGCCTGGCGCGTGCGCTCCCAGAGCGCCTCTTCGTGGTAGAGCCGCAGGCACTTCGCGGCGAAGTGCTCCGGGCCCTTGCCGATCAGGAGCTCGCGCTCGTCGCGCCAGCCGAGCTGGCTCGCGATCAGCGGACTCGCGACGATCGGCAGCCCGCGCGAGGCGGCCTCGTGCGCCTTGTAGGGGATGCCGCCGGCATAGCGCGTCGGCACGACGAAGACGCGGCAGCGCTCGTAGTAGCGCGTCGGATCCTCGACGAAGCCGTGCACGCGCAGGCGCAGGCCGTGGTAGGCCTGGAGCGCCTTCAGCTTGGTCGCGCCGGTCGGGCCGACGAGGTGCAGCACGACGTCGTCGGGCAGCTCGGCGCGGAGCAGCGGCCAGACCTGCTCGACGAACCAGGCCACCGAGTCGACGTTCGGCGTCGCGTCGTCCTGCATCGAGCCGAGGAAGAGGAAGTCGCGGCGCTGCGCGTGCGGCGTCTGCGTCGGGCGCGACGCGAGGCAGTGGCCGACGACGTGCACCTCCGGTCCGCCCGCGCTGCGGAAGTGCGCGGCCTCGCGCTCGGAGACGGTCAGGATCGCGGAGGCCTCGCTCGCGAGCCCGATCTCCTCGCGGATCCGCTGCGCGACGACGCGCTCGCCCTGCACCTCGCCCATCACGCGCGCGCGCTCGTAGTCGCGCAGCGCGAAGATCGCCTCGGCGTCGTAGACGATCTCGAGGCCGCGGAACAGCTCCGGGCGCTGCCTCCGGATCTCGAGCAGGAAGCCCATGTTGTGCGGGCGCGAGACGAGGATCCGCTCGAAGCTGCCGCGCCGCTCCTCGAGGAACTCCGCGAGCCTCGCGACGCCGCGGCCGTGCACGAGCTCGATCTCGCGCGGCACGTCCGCGTAGAGCGTGCGCCAGTGCTCGTGCGGCAGGGTCGTCGGGTACATCGTGACGGCGTAGCCGAGCTCGCCGAGCGCGTGCAGCAGGTCGTTCGCGCGCGGCAGCCCCTGGCCGAGGCCGCGGTGCGGCACGCGGTCGTCGAGCACGAGCACGCGCGGCTGCCAGCGCGCGGCACTGCGCGCGCGCTCGATCGAGCCGGCCGCGGGCGCGAGGTGCGCCTCGAGCGCGCTCCTGTGCTTCGCGACGAAGCGCTGCTGGTTGCGGCGCTGCTGCTCGATCGCGTCGTCGCGCGAGCGCGAGCTCCCGAACTCGTAGTGGAGCAGCACCGCGTCGGGCTCGTAGAGCACGCGCCGGCCGCGCGCGCGCAGCTCCATGCAGAGGTCGGCCTCCTCGTAGTAGGCGGGCGCGAAGCGCAGGTCGAGACCGCCGATCTCCTGGAACAGCGCGCGGCGCACGAGCAGGAGGCAGCCCGAGCCGTAGTCGACGGCGCGCCGGAACAGGAAGGCCGGGTCGTCGGGATCGCGGCCGCGGCCGTAGCCGAGGCAGCTGCCGTCGCGCCAGATGATGCTGCCGGCCTCCTGCAGCGTGCCGTCGAGCAGCACGATGCGGCCGCCGACCGCGCCCGCGCTCGGATCGCCGCGCAGCGCGTCGACGAGCTTCTCGAGCGCCTGCGGGAACAGCTGCGCGTCGTTGTTGAGCAGCAGCACGAACTCGCCGCGCGCCTGCGCGAGCCCCTGGTTCACCGCGCGCAGGAAGCCCTCGTTCTCGCGGTTGCGCAGGATCGCGACGCCGTCGAGCGTCGCGAGCAGGTCGCGGGTCTCGTCGCTCGAGGCGTTGTCGACGAGGATCAGCTCGAAGGGCACGCCGCGGCACTTGAGCAGCGATTCGAGGCAGAGGAGCGTGAGCCCGGCCTGGCCGTAGAGCACGAGCACGATGCTGGCGACGGGCCGGTCCGGCGCGGGGAAGCGCATGCGCCGGCCGGAGGCGAGATGCTGCGCGATCCGCTCGCGGCCGCGCGCGCCGTAGACCGCGCGCGCGCGGTCGCCCGCGAGGCCCTGCTGGCGCAGCTCGAGCAGGGTCGCGGCGGGGTTGCCGAGCGCCTCCTCGGGCGAGAGCGCGCCGCGCGCGAAGGCCTGCGCGACCTGCTCGATCGCGGCCTCGACCGAGAAGACCGCCGCGTCGTCCGCGCGGCAGTGCTCGACCAGACTCTCGAGCTCGGGCGGGAGCGGCACCTCGCTGCCGGCCGGCCGCGCGCGCAGCGCGATCTCCGAGCGCGGGTCGCCCGCGGGCAGCGCCCAGCCGAAGAGGCGCAGGAAGCGCGTGCGCCAGCGCAGCTTCTGGGCCGGCGGACCCGGCACGAGCTGGAAGGCGAGGCGCACCGCGCGCAGCAGCGCGTGGCGGCCGCGCGTGCGCGGTCGCGCGAGCGCGCTCGCGGCGAAGCGCGCGAGGCGCAGCGGGAAGGTCAGGCGCCAGGAGAGCGACACGCGCAGCTCGCGCAGGCGCCGGCCGAGCTCTTCGATCTGCCGGTCGTGCGCGATCTTCTCGTCGAGCAGGTCGCGCAGCGCGTGTTCCTGCGAGCGGTGCCGGCGCTCGAGCTCCGCGAAGTGCTCGCGCAGCGCGTCGCGCTCCTGCAGCGCGATGTCGCGCTCCTGGGCGAGCGCGTCGCATTGCTTCTGCAGCTCGGAACGGCTCGGCAGCGAGGCCTCGGGCGGGGCGGCGCTCATGCGTCCCTGGATCGGCCGGACGGCCCGGCTCCCGGAGCCGAATGTCTCGGGAATCCCGCAGCCTCGGGGCCGAGCTGCCGGGGCCGCGAAAGGTGCAGAAAAGCCGCCTAGACGGGTGCCCGGGCTGGCAAAATCCGCCCTTCCCGCCGCGGAGGCCGCGTGAAGTTCTGCTGCACCTTCTCCTTCATCCACCCGGATCACTTCCTCGAGCTCGCGCCGCTCGCCGAGGCGCACGGCTGGGATTCCGTGCTGCTCTCGGACCACGTCGTGCACCCGGAGACGATCCGCTCGCGCTACCCCTACGGCGGCAGCGGCGAGCGCGCCTGGACGCCCGACACCTCCTGGCCGGACGTCTGGGTCGCGACCGGCATGATGGCGGCCGTGACGACGCGGCTGCGCTTCATGCAGAGCGTCTACGTGCTGCCGATGCGCGATCCCTTCACGGTGGCCAAGGCGCTCGGCACCGCCGCGCGCATGTCGAAGCACCGCGTCAGCCTGGGCCTCGGTCTCGGCTGGTGCGAGGACGAGTTCGAGGTGCTCGGCTTCGACTTCGCGACGCGCGGCGCGCGCGCGGACGAGATGGTCGAGGTGATGCGCGCGCTCTGGAGCGGCGAGCTCGTCGAGCACCACGGCCGCTTCTTCGACTTCGGCCGGCTCTCGATGAGCCCGGGCGTGGGCGGAGCGCTGCCGATCGTCGTCGGCGGCATCTCGCAGGCCGCGAAGCGGCGCGTGGCCAGGCTCGGCGACGGCTGGGCGCCGGCCTATCTCACGGTCGAGCAGGTCGAGGCCGGCATCGACGAGATCCAGGCGCTGCGCCGGCAACAGGGCCTTCCCACGCCGCCGCTCTCGGTCTACACGGCCTGCACCGACGCCTCGGGGATGGACGGCTGGAAGCGCATGCGCGACGCGGGCGTGAGCCACGCGATGGCGACGCCGTGGATGCTGGCCGGCGCGGGGCGCGCGGGGAAGGTGGACATCCGCGCGCTGCTGCACCCGGCGCCCGAGGTCGTGAAGGACGGGCTGCGCCGCTTCGCGGACGAAGTGATCGCGAAGTTCGTGTGAGGGGCGCCGCAGTGCAGCCGCGCGGCGCGCGCGCGCCGCTCCGGCGCGGGCGCCGCGGCGCCGCCCGCCTCGCCTCCGCGGCCTCCGCGCTCGTCGCGCTGGGCTGCGGCGCAGGCGGCTCCGCGCCGGCCGCGGTGGTCGCGAGCATCGAGCCGCTCGCGATGCTCCTGCGCGAGCTCGCGCCGCCCGGTCTCGAGGTCCATGCGCTGCTGCCGCCCGGCGCGAGCCCGCACGGCTTCGAGGCGCGGCCCTCCGACCTGCGGCGCGTCGCGGGCGCGCGGCTGCTGGTCCAGATCGGCGGGCACTACGACGGCTGGGCGGCGCGCCTCGCGGCGGCCGCGGAAGTCCGGCCCGAGCGGCTCGCGCTGCTCGAGCTGCCCGGCATCGACGCGCTCCCGGCCGCGGACCCGCACGCGGAGCCCGCGGGCGCCGGCCTCGACCCGCACCTCTGGCTCGATCCGGTGCGCGCCGCGGAGGTGATCGCGCCGGCGCTCGCGGCGGCGCTCGCGCGCGTCGCGCCCGAAGCACATGCGGAGATCGGCGCGCGCCTCGCCGCGCAGCAGCAGCGGCTGCGCGCGCTGGACGCCGAGCTGCGCGCGCTCTTCGCGGCGGGCGCGGCCGAGCGCCGCGGCTTCGTCGCCCTGCACGACTCGTGGCGCTATTTCGCGCGGCGCTACGGCCTGCGCGAGCTCGGCGCCGTGCTCGGCGTCGGTGCCGAGGAGCCCACGCCGCGCTCGCTCGCGGCGCTCGTGCGGCGCGCGCGCGCGCAGGGCGGGGCCGAGCTCCTGATCGAGCCGCAGCTGCCCGCGGCCGTCGCCGCGACGCTCGCGCGCGAGCTCGAGGGCCGCACGCGGCGCGTGGATCCGCTCGGCGATCCCGCGGATCCCGCGCGCGCGGACTACGCCTCGCTGCTGCGCTGGAACGCGCGCGCCTTCGCGGCCGCGACTGCGCCCGCGGCGCGGGCCGGCACGTGAGCGCGCCGGTCGTCGAGGCGCGCGGGGTGTGCGCGGCGCGCGACGGGCGCCGCGTGCTCGAGGACGTGAGCTTCTCGCTCGCGCCGGGCGGCCTGCTGGGCGTGGTCGGTCCGAACGGCGCGGGCAAGACCACGCTCCTGCGCGTCCTGCTCGGTCTCGTGCCGCTCGAGGCCGGAGAGGTGCGCATCTTCGGCGAGCGCCTCGGCGGCGCGGCGCGGCGCGCCGGAGGCGTCGGCTACCTGCCGCAGCGGCTCGCGATTCCGCCGCGCTTCCCGGCGACCGTCGCCGACGCGGTCGGCTTCGGCCGCCTCTCCGGCATGCGCCGCGCGGGCAGCCGCTCCGCGAACGCCCTGCGCGTGGCCGCGAGCCTCGAGCGCGTCGGCATCGCGCCGCTCGCGGAGCGGCCCGTGGGCGCGCTCTCCGGCGGCGAGCAGCGGCGCGCGCTGCTCGCGCAGGCGCTCTGCGCGGGCGAGCGCCTGCTCCTGCTCGACGAGCCGACCACGGGACTCGACCTGCCCGCGGAGCAGGAGTTCTACGCGCTCCTGCGCCGGCTCAAGGAGGAGCTCGGCGTCTCGGTGATCGCGGTCTCGCACGATCTCGTCGCGCTCGCGGGGCAGGCCGACGCGCTGATCTGCATCAACCGCCGGATGCACGTGCACGGCCGTCCCGACGAGGTGATCCACAGCCACGCGATGCGCGAGGCCTACGGCTGCGAGTTCGACTTTCTGGCCGGCGAGCTCGCGCACCACGAAGGGCTCGGCGGCCGCCCCTCCGAGCGCGCGGGCGGCGCCCGGGGTCCGGGCGAGGGCGCCTGATGTTCGAATTCGCGTTCATGCAGCGCGCGCTCGGCGCGGCGCTCCTGATCGGCCTCGTCGGCGGCGTGCTCGGCTTCTTCGTGGTGCTGCGCCGGCTCGCCTTCCTCGGCGTCGGGATCTCCCACGCCGCGCTCGGCGGGGTCGCGATCGGCGTGCTGCTCGGCGTCTCGCCGCTCGTCTGCGGCGGCGCGGCGGGGCTCGCGGTCGCGCTGCTCGTCGCGCGCAGCTCGCAGAGCGGCCTGATCGCCGAGGACACCGCGATCGGGGTCTTCTTCTCGGGCACGCTCGCGCTCGGCATCGCGCTCGCGAGCGCGCGGCCGGGCGCGCAGCAGGACCTCTTCGGCTACCTCTTCGGCAACGTGCTCGCGATCGCGCCGGCCGAGCTCGCGCTGCTCGCGCTGCTCGCGCTGGGCGTGCTCGCGGCGCTCGCGTTCTGCTTCGAGCCGCTGCTCTTCGCGAGCTTCGATCCGGAGATCGCGGACGCCTACGGAGTGCCGGTCGCGGGGCTGCACGCGCTGCTGCTCGCGCTGATCGCAGCGACCGCCGTGATCGGAATGCGCGTCGTGGGCGTGCTGCTGGTCGAGGCGATGCTCGTGATCCCCGCGGCGACCGCCGCGCTCTGGTCGCTGCACTACCGCAGCCAGCTCGGGCTCGCGGCCGCGCTCGGCGTGGCCTCGACCGCGGGCGGGCTCGTGCTCGGCTACCACTTCGACGTCGCGCCGGGAGCCGGCGCGGTGCTGCTCGCCTGCGCCGCCTTCGCGCTGTCCTTCGCCGTGCGCGGGCGGAGGCGCGCGTAGCGCGCGCGAAGCTATCTTCCGCCCGCCTCCGGACCTCCCCCCACGAGGTCGCGTCCTGTCCGATCGATTGCCGCTGCAGATGCTCGTCGCGCTGGTCGTCGGGCTCGCGCTCGGAGCCCTCGCACACGCGGCGTTCCCGGGCGCGCCCGCGCTCGAGGCGCTGGTCGCGAACCTCGTCAACCCGATCGGCCAGATCTTCCTGCGCCTGCTCTTCGTGCTCGTGATTCCGCTGATCCTGACCGCGCTCGCGCTCGCGGTCGCGGAGCTCGGCGACCTGCGCCGGATCGGGCGCATCGGCGCGCTGACCTTCGCCTACACCGCCAGCGTCTCGGCGATCGCGGTCGCGATCGGGGTCGGCCTCGTGAATCTGCTGGAGCCCGGCGCGGGGCTCTCGCCCGCGCTGCGCGCGCAGCTCGCGGCGGGCGCGCTGCCGGGCCCGGCCGCGGCCGCCGCGGGCAGGACCGGCGTCGACTTCGTCGTGAACCTCGTGCCCTCGAACGCGATCCGCGCGATGGCCGACGGCGACATGCTCGCGCTGCTGGTGTTCTCGCTGCTGCTCGGCGTCGGCCTCGCCGGCACGCCCGGCGAGCCCGCGCGGCGCCTCGAGGAGACCCTGCGCGGGCTGCAGGACGTGACGATGCGCCTGCTCGGCCTCGTGATCCGGATCGCGCCGCTCGGCGTCGGCTGCCTCGTCTTCGCGCTCGCGTCGCGGCTCGGCATCGAGCTCTTCGAGAAGCTCGGCGCCTACGTCCTCGTGGTCGTCGCGGGTCTCTCGCTGCAGATGTTCGTGGTCTACTCGCTGCTCGTGCGCTGGCTCGGCGGCACGCGCCCCCTCCATTTCTTCCGCTGCGTGCGCACCGCGATGATCACGGCCTTCTCGACCGCGTCGAGCAACGCGACGCTGCCGACCGCGCTGCTCGTGGCCGAGCGCGAGCTCCGGCTGCCGACGCAGGTCGGCCGCTTCGTCTTGACGCTCGGCTCGACCGCGAACCAGAACGGCACCGCGCTCTTCGAGGGCGTGACCGTGCTCTTCCTCGCGCAGTTCTACGGGGTCGAGCTCTCGCTCGCGCAGCAGCTCACGGTCGCGGGGATCTGCGTGCTCGGCGGGATCGGGACCGCCGGCGTGCCGGCCGGCTCGCTGCCCGTGATCGCGATGATCCTCGGCATGTTCGGGATCCCGCCCGAGGGCATCGGCATCGTGCTCGGGGTCGACCGCTTCCTCGACATGTGCCGCAGCGCGGTCAACGTGACCGGCGACCTCGCGATCGCGACCGCGGTCGCGCGCAGCGCGGGCGCGGCGCAGGGGCCGCTCTGAGCCGGCCCCCGCGGCCGGGACGCAAGGGGAGATGGCGATGGCAAAGGGACTCTTCGCGCGCAAGGCGATCGCGGACTTCGAGGCGGACCTCGCGGTCGAGGGCCGCTCGCTGCGGCGCGCGCTCGGCCCGGTCGACCTCGTGCTGCTCGGGATCGGCTGCATCATCGGCACGGGAATCTTCGTGCTGACCGGGGTCGCCGCGGTCAACCACGCGGGCCCCGCGGTGATCGCGTCCTACGGGATCGCGGGCGTCGTCTGCGCGCTCGCGGCACTCTGTTATTCCGAGTTCGCGACGATGCTGCCGATCTCTGGCAGCGCCTACAGCTACTCCTACGCGACCCTCGGCGAGCTCGTGGCCTGGATCATCGGCTGGGACCTGATCCTCGAGTACGCGCTCGCCGCGAGCGCGGTCGCGGTGGGCTGGTCGGGCTACGTGCGCGACATCCTCGGCGGCTTCGGACTCGAGATTCCGGCCGCGATCGCGGGCTCGCCCGGCAGCCAGGAGGGCGCCGTCTTCAACCTGCCGGCCACCCTGATCCTGCTGCTCACGACGGGCCTGCTCGTGATCGGCATCCGCGAGAGCGCGCGCGCGAACGCGGTGATCGTCGCGATCAAGCTCTTCGTCGTGCTCTTCGTGATCGCGATCGGCAGCTTCTACGTGACGCCCGCGAACTGGAGTCCCTTCGCGCCGATGGGCTTCCAGGGCGTCGTCGCGGGCGCCGCGACGGTCTTCTTCGCCTACATCGGCTTCGACGCGGTCACGACCGCGGCCGAGGAAGCGCGCAATCCCGAGCGCGACATGACGATCGGGATCGTCGGCTCGCTCGCGGTCTGCACCGTGCTCTACCTCGCGGTCGCGGCGGTCGTGACGGGCATGGTCCCGCTCGACCAGATCGACACCGCGGCCCCGGTCGCGCAGGCCTTCCGCTCGCACGGCCTCGACTTCGCGGGCGGCCTGATCTCGGCCGGCGCGATCGCGGGCCTGAGCAGCGTGCTGCTGGTGCTGCTGCTCGGCCAGTCGCGCATCTTCTTCGCGATGTCGCGCGACGGCCTCCTGCCGGGAGTCTTCTCGGCGGTGCACCCGCGCTTCGGCACGCCGCACGTCTCGACGATCGGCGTCGGCGTGATCGTCGCGGGGATCGCGGGCTTCGTGCCGCTGAAGGAGCTCGCCGAGCTCGCGAACATCGGCACGCTCTTCGCGTTCGTGATCGTCTCGCTCGGGGTCCTCGTGCTGCGCCGCAGCGAGCCCGGGCGACGCCGGCCCTTCCGCACGCCCTGGGTGCCGCTCGTGCCGCTGCTCGCGACCGCGGGCGCGTTCTACCTGATGGCCGCGCTGCCCTGGGCCACCTGGCTCCGCTTCCTCGCCTGGCTCGGGCTCGGCATCGCGATCTACTTCGGCTACAGCCGGCACCACAGCCGCGTCGCCGCCGCGCTGCGCGCGGGCCGCTAGGCGCGCGAGCGGTCGAGCCGCCCGGGTGCGCATCCGGCCGCTGCCGCTCGCGGTGGGGCTCCTCGCCTTCGCGGGGATCTGGCTCGCGGACACGCCGCTGCGCGACTTCGGCGTCCACGGCTCGCGCCCCGCGCTCGCGGCCGCGCTGACCGCGCTGATGGCGATCTGGTGGATCAGCGAGGCGCTGCCGATGTACTGGACGGCCTGCGTGCCGCTCGTCGTGCTCCCGCTCGCGCGCATCCGCGGCGAGGGCTTCGGCGCGAACCTCGCGGGGGCCCTGCTGCCCTACCTGGATCCCTACGTCTTCCTCTTCCTCGGCGGCATGGGCATCGCGGCCGCGATGCAGCAGTGGAACCTGCACCGCCGCATCGCGCTCGCGATCATGGCGGCGGTCGGCACCGAGCCCAGGCGCCTGCTCCTCGGCTTCCTGCTCGCGACCGCCTTCGTCTCGCTCTGGATCTCGAACACCGCGACGGCCGCGATGATGTTCCCGATCGGGCTCGCGATCATCGCGGAGTTCGAGCACCAGAGCGGGCGGCGCCTGGCCGGCTACGGCGCCGCGCTGATGCTCGCGGTGGCCTACGCGGCCAATCTCGGCGGGGCCGCGACGAAGATCGGCACGGTGCCGAGCGCGCAGCTCTCGGGTCTGCTCGCGCAGCGCGGCGACGAGATCGCGTTCTTCGAGTTCATGCTGCTCGGCGTGCCCTTCTCGGGGATCTTCCTGCTCGTGGTCTGGGCCGCGCTCTGGCGCGTCGGCCGCGCCGACGCGCCCGACGCCGAGGTGGGCCGCCGCGCGCTCGCGAGCGAGGCCCGGCGCCTCGGCCCGATGCAGCCGGCCGAGGGCGTCGTGCTGGCCGTCTTCCTCGCGGCCGCGCTCGTCTGGATCGCGGGCGCGCCGATCACGGAGGCGCTGCGCGCGGGCGGGATCCCCGCGTCGAGCGCGCTGGTCGAGGCGGCGGCCGCGCTGTCCGCGAGCGCGGTGCTGATGCTCGCGCGCGTCGGCGGCAGCGCCGTGCTCGCGCCGCGCTCGCTGCGCAGCCTGCAGTGGCGGACCCTGCTCCTGATCGGCGGCGGCTTCTCGATGGCGGGCGCGATCGAGTCCTCGGGGCTCTCCGAGTGGCTCGGCGTCCAGCTCGTGGGTCTGCGCGAGCTGCCGGTGGCCGGCCAGCTCGTGCTCGTGAGCGCGACCACGGTCTTCCTCTCGGCCTTCGCCTCGAACGCGGCGACGATCGCGGTGCTCCTGCCGATCCTCGCGAGCAGCGCCGCGCCCGGCGAGCTCCACGCGCTGCTCTTCGCCGCGACCTTCGCCGCGTCCTGCGACTTCGCGCTGCCGGCCGGCACGCCGCCCAACGCGATCGTCTTCGGCTCGGGCTACGTGACGATCCCGCTGATGGCGCGGACGGGCGTCGGGCTCGACCTGCTCGCCGCGCTCTGGGCCGCGCTCTGGTGCGGCCTGATGGTGCCGCTCGTGTTCTGAGGCGGGCGCGCCCGGCCGCGTCTCTATACTCGCGGGCCCGGAGGAGAGGCATGCGCGCGCTTCGCGCCCTGGTCTGGATCGCGGTCTCGCTCTGCGGGGCGGGGGCGCTCGCGGTCGTCGCGCTCGCGCGCGGCGAGACGGTCTCGAGCGTCTGGTTCCTGGTCGCGGCGCTCTGCAGCTATGCGCTCGGCTTCCGCTTCTACTCGGGCTTCCTCGCGCATCGCGTGTTCCGGCTCGATCCCGCGCGCGCGACGCCGGCGCATCGGCTGCGCGACGGAAAGGACTTCGTCCCGAGCCACCGCTGGGTCGTCTTCGGCCACCACTTCGCCGCGATCGCGGGCCCGGGGCCGCTGGTCGGACCGATCCTCGCGGCGCAGTTCGGCTATCTGCCCGGCACGCTCTACATCCTGATCGGCGTCGTGCTCGGCGGTGCGGTGCAGGACATGACGATCCTGGTCGGCTCGCTGCGCCGCGACGGCAAGAGCCTCGGCCAGATGGTGCGCGAGGAGATCGGGCCGATCGGCGGCGCCGCGGCGCTCGTCGGCGTGCTCGCGATCATGATCATCCTGATCGGAGTGCTCGGCCTCGTCGTCGTGAACGCGATGTTCGGGAGCCCCTGGGCGACCTCCACGGTCGGCGCGACGATCCCGATCGCGCTCCTGATGGGCGTCTACATGACGCGGATCCGGCCCGGGCGCGTGCTCGAGGCGACCCTGCTCGGGCTCGGCCTCGTCGTGCTGGCCGTCTTCGGCGGGCGCTGGATCGACGAGAGCGCGGCGCTGCGCGTCTACTTCGACCTCGACAAGCGCGCGCTCGCGCTCTCGATCATCGGCTACGGCTTCGTCGCGAGCGTGCTGCCCGTCTGGCTGCTGCTCGCGCCGCGCGACTACCTCTCGGCCTTCATCAAGATCGGGACGGTCGCGCTGCTCGCAGCGGGCCTGATCGCCGTGCAGCCGCCCGTGCAGCTGCCCGCGCTCACGCGCTTCATCGACGGCAGCGGCCCCGTCTTCGCGGGTGCGCTCTTTCCCTTCTGCTTCATCACGATCGCCTGCGGCGCGATCTCGGGCTTCCACGCGCTGATCTCGTCCGGCACGACGCCCAAGCTGCTCGCGAGCGAGCCGGACGCGCGCGTGATCGGCTACGGCGCGATGCTGATGGAGTCCTTCGTCGCGATCATGGCGCTGCTCTCGGCCGCGGTGATGGACCCGGGCGTCTACTTCGCGATCAACGCGCCGGCCTCGCTGATCGGGACCACGGCCGCCGAGGCCGCCGCGGCGATCTCGGGTTGGGGCTTCCCGCTCGATCCCGCGGCCCTCGATCGGCTCACGCGCGAGATCGGCGAGCACACGCTGCTCTCGCGCACGGGCGGCGCGCCCTCGCTCGCGGTCGGCATGGCCGAGATCTTCTCGCAGGCGCTCGGCGGGCCCGCGGTCAAGGCGATCTGGTACCACTTCGCGATCATGTTCGAGGCGCTCTTCATCCTGACCACGCTCGACGCGGGGACGCGCGTCGGGCGCTTCATGGTCCAGGACCTGCTCGGCAGCCTCTACGCGCCGCTCGGCCGCACCTCGTCGCTCTCCGCGAACGTGCTCGCCTCCGCGCTGATCGTGCTCGGCTGGGGCTACTTCCTGTACCAGGGCGTCGTCGACCCGCTCGGCGGGATCAACACGCTCTGGCCGCTCTTCGGGATCGCGAACCAGCTGCTCGCCGCGACCGCGCTCGCGCTCGCGACGACGCTCGTGCTCAAGAGCTCGCGCCCGCTCTACGCGCTCAGCACCGCGCTGCCGCTCGCTTGGCTGCTCTCGGTCACGATGACGGCCGGCGTGCACAAGATCTGGAACCCGGACCTGCGCGTCGGCTTCCTCGCGCAGGCCGACCATCTTGCGGCGCAGCTCGCGTCCGGCGCGATCGGCGCGGAGCGGCTCGCCGAGACCCAGATCCTGATCTTCAACAACCGCCTCGATGCGGCGGTCACGGGGCTCTTCATGCTGCTCGTCTCCGTCGTGGTGCTCGACGCGGCGCGCGTCTGGTGGCGCCTCTTGCGCCCGGGCGGCGGCGCGCCCGCGCCGGAGGCGCTGCGCGCATGAGGCGTTCGCTTCGGCACTTCGGCCGCGCGCTCCGGGACTTCCTGCGCGGCTTCGTCGGCGCCATGCGGCTGCCGCAGGAGCGGCGCGCGGCCGAGCACGCGCTCGCGCACCGCTGCCTGCGGCGCGACCGCTGCTGCTGAGCCCACGCGCTCGGGAACCGGGAGGAAGGGGCCTTGGACGATGCCGCCGCACGGCGCGCCGACCGCGATCTCGCGCTGCTCGCGCGCCCCGAGCTCAGGCCGGTGCGCCTCCTGCTCGAGTACTGGAAGCCCGAGCTCGCGCTCTCGGATCTCGACATCCGCCACACGCTCGTGGTCTTCGGCAGCTCGCGCCTGCGCGAGGACAGCCGCTACTACGAGGAGGCGCGCGCGCTCGGCCGCATCGTGGGCAGCACGGCCGCGACCCCGGACGGCCAGCGCCTCGTGATCGTGACGGGAGGCGGTCCGGGCGCGATGGAGGCAGCCAACCGCGGCGCCTCCGAGGTCGGCGCGCCCTCGGTGGGCTTCAACATCGTGCTGCCGAGCGAGCAGAAGCCGAACCCCTATCTCTCGCCGAAGCTCTGCTTCGAGTTCCGCTACTTCGCGCTGCGCAAGCTGCACTTCGTGCAGCGCGCGCGCGCGATGGTCGCGTTCCCGGGCGGCTACGGCACGCTCGACGAGCTCTTCGAGATCCTGTGCCTGGTCCAGACCGGCAAGCGCGAGCCGCTGCCGGTCGTGCTCGTCGGGCGCGACTACTGGACGCGCGCGATCGACTTCGACTATCTCGTCGGGGAGGGCTTCATCGACGCCGCGGACCGCGCGCTGTTCCAGGTCTGCGAGACGGCGCACGAGGCCTGGGAGCTCCTGATCGGCTGGTACCGCGCGCGCGGGCAGGAGCTGACCCGCGCGTGACGATGCAGCTCGGCTTCCTCGGCGCGGCGGGGACCGTCACGGGCTCGAAGTACCTGGTCGAGGCGGGCGGCGCGCGCGTGCTCGTCGACTGCGGGCTCTACCAGGGGCTGAAGCCGCTCCGGCTGCGCAACTGGAGCGCGTTCCCGGTGCCGCCGGAATCGATCGACGCGGTCGTCCTGACCCACGCGCACATCGACCACAGCGGACAGCTGCCCGCGCTCGTGCGCGACGGCTTCGCGGGTCCGATCTACTGCTCGCGCTGGACGCGCGAGCTCTGCGAGATCCTGTGGCCCGACGCGGGCATGCTGCAGGAAGAGGACGCGAGCTACGCCAACCGCAAGGGCTTCTCGAAGCACCACCCGGCGCTGCCGCTCTACACCCGAGCCGACGCCCTGCGCGCGCTCGGACAGCTCACGCCGATCGAGCTCGCGCGCTGGCACGAGCTCCCGGGCGCGCAGGCGCTGCGCCTCTCGCCGGCGGGCCACATCCTCGGCGCGTGCTCGGCCGAGCTCCGCGGCGACGCCGGCTCGATCCTCTTCTCGGGAGATCTCGGCCGCTCCGACGACCTCCTGATGCGGGCGCCGACGCCTCCCGGCAGGCCGGACTGGATCGTGGTCGAGTCCACCTACGGCGACCGCAACCACGCCGCCGGCGATCCCTTCGCGCTCCTGGCCGAGATCCTGCGCCGGACGCTCGCGCGCGGCGGCACGCTCCTGATCCCGGCCTTCGCGGTCGGCCGCGCGCAGACGCTGCTCTATTGCCTGCACGAGATCTTCCGCCGCCAGCTCGCGCCGCGGACGCCCGTCTACGTGAACAGCCCGATGGCCACGGACGTGACCGATCTCTTCCGCCGCGCCGCGGGCGCCGCGCACAAGCTCGCGCCCGAGCAGTGCGAGGACGTCTGCTCGGTCGCGCGCTTCACGCGCTCGGTCGAGGAGTCGGTGCAGCTCGTCGCGAGCCGCGAGCCCGCGGTGATCATCTCCGCGAGCGGGATGGCCTCGGGGGGCCGCGTGCTGCACCACCTGAAGAGCCTCGCGCCGGACGCGCGCAACACGATCCTCCTGTCGGGCTTCCAGGCGCCCGGCACGCGCGGCGATGCACTCGCGCGCGGCGTCCGCTCGATCAAGATCCACGGCGGCTACGTCGACGTCGCGGCAGAGGTGGCGCAGCTCGACGTCTTCTCCGCGCACGCGGACCAGAGCGATCTGCTGGCCTGGCTCGGCGCCTGCGAGGCGCGCCCGCGCGGCGTCTTCGTGACGCACGGCGAGGGCGTGCCCGCGGACACGCTGCGGCGCCTCTGCGCGGACCGGCTCGGCTTCGAGGCGCGCGTGCCGGAGCTGGGCGAGCACGTCCCGCTCGCGCGGCGCCGGCCGGACGCAGCGCGCTAGTCGCCGGGCGGCGCGGAGGTCGCGGCGCGCAGCCGGGCCAGGAAGTCGGCGTCGAGCCTGCCGAGGGTCTCGCTGCGCGCGACGAGCCGGCCCTCGGCATCGAGCAGGCTGATCGCGGTCGCGTGGTTGAACTCCCCGTCCGGGAGCCTCCGGTAGGGCGCGCCGAGCAGCGCCGCGAGCGCGCGCAGGTCGTCCTCGCTCGCGCGCGTGAGGCTCCAGCGCGCGAGGTCGACGCGGTGGCGCCGCGCGGCCCGGGCGAGCTGCTCGGGGGTGTCGCGCTCCGGATCCAGCGACACCAGCAGCACGCGCAGCCGCCCGCGCGCGGGCACGTCGAGCTCGGCCTCGAGGCGCTGGAGCGTGCTCACGAGGGTCGGGCAGACGAAGTCGCAGCTCGTGTAGAAGAGGCTCACGAGCAGCGGGTGGCCGCGCTCGCGGTCGAAGGCGGTCGCGCGGCCGGACTGGTCGACGAGCGGGATCTCGAGCTGGTAGAGCGAATCGGAGGGCGTCGCGGCGGCGCCGGCCGCGAGCGCGATTCCGAGCGCGATCCCGAGCGCGCGCGCGCGCAGCGAGGCGATCACGGCGCGCCTGCTTCCGGGTCGCGCGCGCAGCGGAAGCCGAGCCGATTCGTGGTGCCGGCGGCCGGCAGGCTGCTCAGCATCGCGACCCGCATCAGCACGGCGTAGTTCTCCTTCTGCTCGAGCGTGAGCGCGCCGCTGCCGCAGAACTTCATGCGGTCGGGATCGCCCTGCTCGCGCGAGTCCGCTCCCGCGAGCAGGCTGCCCGCGTCCTCGACCCACTCCCAGACCAGGCCGTGCAGGTCGTGGACGCCCCAGGCGTTCGCGGGGGAGAGGCCTACGTCGGGCAGCGCCTCGCTGCTCGGGCGCGAATACCAGTCGAGGATGCGCTGGCGCCACGCGGGGTCCCCGCGCGCGTCGCTGCGGGTCTCGTCGGCCGCGGCCGCGCGCTCCCACTCGTACCAGGTCGGCAGCCGCGCGCCCTGCGCCTCGCAGTAGGCGCGCGCGGCGAACCAGCTCACGCGGGTGACCGGCTCTTCGGGCCGCGCCCCCGGGCCGAGCGCGAGCGGCGCGCTCCAGTGCGCGAGGTAGCCCGCGTCGGCGAAGACGCCCGGCACCTCGCCGCGGCGCCATTTGGGATGGCCCTGCGCGAAGGCCAGGAACTCCGCGTTCGTGACCGGCCGGCGCTGCAGCAGGAAGGGCTCGAGCGCGACCTCGTTCCGGCCCGGAGCGACCGGCAGCGAGGACGCGAAGCTCCCGCCCGCGACGCGCGCGTAGCCGGGCGCCTCCGCGCCCGCGGCGACCCGCGCGAGCGCGCAGCCGAGGACCATTGCGAGGAGCGGGAGCCTCAGTGCGCGGCACCTCCCGGTCGCGCCGTGCTCTCGCGCACCGCGCGGACCTCGTCTGCGGAGATCACCGGGCCGGAGTTGCCCCAGCTGTTCAGCGCATAGCTCAGGATGTTCGCGATCTCGTCGTCGTTGAGCTGGCTCATCGGCGGCATCAGCGAGTCGTACTCGATGCCGTTCACGCTGAGCTTGCCCGAGAGCCCGTTCAGCACGACGCCGATCGCGCGCACCGGATCGGCCACGAGATAGTCCGAGCCCGCGAGCGGCGGGAACACGCCGGGGAGGCCCTCGCCGTCGATCTGGTGGCAGACCGAGCAGGTGCCGTTGTAGAGGGCGGCGCCGGCGCGGATCTGCTGCTCCCGCGTGAGCTCTCCGGCGGCGTCCGCCGCGGCCGCCTCCGCGACCGCGCCGAGGCTCGCGGCGCGGTCGCCGAGGTAGACCGCGTCGAGCTCCTTGCCCGAGTAGATCGCCTTGTTCTCGGGCCCATCGACCTTCAGGATCGCGAGCGCGCCCTTGTTGAAGGCCCGGAAGATCGAGTGGTCGACGAGCACGTAGCTGCCCGGCACCTCGAGGCGGAACTCCAGGATCGCGGCGCCGCCGGCCGGGATCAAGGTCGTCTGCACGTTCTCCTGATGGAAGGTGCCGCCCTCGAACTGCACCTTGTCGAAGATCTCGCCGATCACGTGGAAGGAGGACACGAGGTTGGGTCCGCCGTTGCCGACGTAGAAGCGGACCGTCTCGCCGACCATCGCGCGCAGCGCGCGGTCGCCCGTGAGCGCGCCCTCGGAGCCGTTGAAGAGCACGTAGGTCGGGTTCTCGTCGATCGCCTTCTGCATGTCGAAGGGCTGGAAGCCCTTCTCGCGGTACTTGCCGGCCGTGTAGAAGTCGCCCTGCACGACGTAGAACTCGCGATCGACCGGGCGCATGCCGCCGGGCGGCTCGACCAGGATCAGGCCGTACATGCCGTTCGCGACGTGCATCCCGACGGGCGCGGTCGCGCAGTGGTAGACGTAGAGCCCCTCGTTCAGCGCCTTGAAGCTGAACTGCGACTCGTGGCCGGGAGCGGTGAAGCTCGAGGTCGCGCCGCCGCCCGGGCCCGTGACGCCGTGCAGGTCGATGTTGTGCGGCATCTTCGAGTCGGGGTGGTTCTTCAGATGGAACTCGACGGTGTCGCCCTGGCGCACGCGGATGAAGCTGCCCGGGACCGTGCCGCCGAAGGTCCAGAAGGTGTACTTGACGCCTTCGGAGATCTCCTGCTCGAGCTCGCGGACCTCGAGCTCGACGATCACCTTCGCGGGGTGCTTGCGCCGGGTGGCCGGCGGCACCGCGGGCGGGCTCGTGAGCGCGGCGCGGATCGCCTCGCCCTGCGGCGGTCCGAAGTCGCCCTGCGCGGAGCCGCCCGTGCCGGGCGGCGCCGCGAGGGGGTTCGGGTCGGATTCGGGGCTCGAGCAGGCGGCTGCGCTGAGCGCGCAGAGGGCGAGCAGTCGGGCAGGCGTGCGCATGGGGCTCCATCTGGATGGGAGGTGGTGGAACTTCGCGCCCGCCCGGAAGTGCAACTGCGGTGCCAGGCGGGCTGCGCTCGCGCGCGAGTGCAGCGCTGCGCGCTGCCCCAGGCTGGGTCACTCCGCCCCTCGCGCGCGGCCGCGTGGGACCGAAACGGGCAGTGCCTCGGCCCGGCGGGCACGCCCGTTGCAGCGCCGGCCTCTTGGCCCATGCAAGCCCAGCGAAGCTTCTCCTCCTGGTACGCCGCATTCGCGCTCGCGCTCGTCGCGGTCGTGCTGCTGCACCAGTCCTGGCTCGCGCGCTCGCAGGTCGAGACGATCGCCTACAGCGAGTTCCGGACCCTGCTCGAGCAGTCGAAGTTCAGCGAGGTCGAGATCCGCGGCGACTTCCTGAAGGGGACGCTCAAAGAGCCGGATGCGGACGGCCCCCGCTTCGTGCAGACGGCGCGCGTCGAGCCGGAGCTCGCGCGCGAGCTCGGCGAGCGCGGCGTCGCGTTCCGTCGGGAGGTCGAGCGCACCTGGGTCTGGACGGCGCTCTCCTGGCTCCTGCCGCTCGGGTTCCTGCTGGTCTTCTGGCACCTCGTGCTCGCGCGCGGCGCGGGCCAGGGCGGCCTCGGCGGGCTGCGCCCGCTCGGACCCAGCAAGGCCAAGATCTACGTCGAGAAGGGCATCAAGGTGAGCTTCGACGACGTCGCGGGCGTCGACGAGGCGAAGCAGGAGCTGAAGGAGGTCGTCGCGTTCCTCGCGGATCCGAAGCACTATGGCCGGCTCGGCGCGCACCTGCCGAAGGGCATCCTGCTGGTCGGTCCGCCGGGCACGGGCAAGACGCTCTTCGCGCGCGCCGTCGCGGGCGAGGCCGGCGTCCCCTTCTTCTCGATCAACGGCTCGGAGTTCGTCGAGCTCTTCGTCGGCGTCGGCGCCGCGCGCGTGCGCGACCTCTTCGAGCAGGCGCGCGCGGCGGCGCCCTGCATCATCTTCATCGACGAGCTCGACGCGGTCGGCCGCGCGCGCGGCGTCGCGCCGATCGCGGGCGCGAACGACGAGAAGGAGCAGACCTTGAACCAGCTGCTCTCCGAGCTCGACGGCTTCGACCCGACCCTCGGCGTCGTGCTGCTCGCCGCGACGAACCGGCCCGAGGTCCTCGATCCGGCGCTCCTGCGCGCGGGCCGCTTCGACCGCCACGTCGTGCTCGATCGCCCGGACAAGCACGGCCGCGCTGCGATCCTGCAGGTGCACCTGAAGAAGATCGCGCGCGCGCCCGACGTCGACGCGGCCGCGATCGCGGCGCTGACCCCCGGCTTCACGGGCGCGGACCTCGCGAACCTCGTGAACGAGGCGGCGATCCTCGCGACCCGGCGCAGCGCAAGCGCGGTCGCGCTCGACGACTTCACGCGCGCCTTCGAGCGGATCGTCGCGGGCCCCGAGAAGCGCAACCGGCTGCTGAATCCCGAGGAGCGCCGGATCATCGCGATGCACGAGCTCGGCCACGCGCTCGTCGCGATGGCGCTGCCGGGCTCCGATCCGGTGGAGAAGGTCTCGATCATTCCGCGCGGCATCGGCTCGCTCGGCTACACGATCCAGCGCCCGAGCGAAGACCGCTACGTGATGACGCGGCAGGAGCTCGAGAACAAGATGGCCGTGCTGCTCGGCGGCCGCGCGGCCGAGCAGCTCGTCTTCGGGAGTCCCTCGACCGGCGCCGCGGACGATCTGCAGAAGGCCACCGAGATCGCGCGCTCGATGGCCGTCCGCTACGGCATGGACGAGGAGCTCGGCCAGGCCGTCTTCGCGGCGGAGCAGGGCCGCTTCCTCGGTCCGGTCGCGATCGAGTCGCAGCGCCCCGACATCAGCGAGGCGACCTCCGCGCGGATCGACGGCTCCGTGCGGCAGCGCGTCGACGCGGCCTTCCAGACGGCGACGCGGATCCTCGGCGCGCGCCGCGCGCTGCTCGAAGAGGGCGCGGCGCTGCTGCTCGAGCGCGAGACGCTCGGCGCGGCGGAGCTCGCCGAGCTCGCGGCGAAGGCCCGCGCGCCGACCGGGGTCGCGGGGGCCTCGTGAGCGCCTCAGCGCGCCCCGCGCGCGAGTCCGCCCGCGCGCGGGGCGCGCGGCGCCGGCCGCGCCAGGCGCAGCGCGAGCTTGCGCAGCTCCTCGACCCAGAGCACGAGGCTGCCCGCGGCGCCGAGCCAGACGCAGTGCGCGAGGTCGAGCGGGACGGTGTGGAAGAGCGCGCCCAGCGGTCGCCAGAACACGACGGCGATCTGCAGCGCGTTCGCGAGCGCGATTCCCGCGACGAGCCAGGGGTTTCGGAAGACCGCGAGCGTGAGCGCCGAGCGGCGCTCGGAGCGGCAGTTCAACACGTTGAACCACTCGCAGACCGCGAGCAGGGTGAAGGTCTCGGTGCGGAGCTGCGCTTCGGGCACGCCCGCGGCGCTGCGCAGCGCGAACCAGCCGAAGGTGGTCGCGACGATCGAGGCCATCATCAGGCCGAGCCGGAAGAGCGCGCTGCGCGGCAGCAGCGACTGCTGCGCCGGGATCGGCCGGCGCCGCATCTCGCTGCCGTCGGCCGGCTCCAGCACGAGGTTCACGGTGATCACGCCCTCGGTCACGAGGTTGTTCCAGAGGATCTGCACCGCGAGGAAGGGCGGCGGGTAGCCGAGCAGCAGCGCGAAGAGCAGCACCGAGACTTCGGCCATCGAGGTCGAGAAGAGCAGCAGGATCGCCTTCTGCAGGTTCTGGTAGACGACGCGCCCCTCCTCCACCGCCGCGACGATCGTGCCGAAGTCGTCGTCGGCGAGCACGATCTCGGAGGCGTCGCGCGCGACGTCGGTGCCGGTCCGGCCCATCGCGACGCCGACGTTCGCGCGCACGAGGGCCGGCGCATCGTTGACGCCGTCGCCCGTCATCGCGACGACCTCGCCGCGCCTCTGGTAGGCCTCGACGATGCGCAGCTTCTGCGCCGGCTGCACGCGCGCGAAGACGCGCACGCGGTCGATCCGCTGCGCGAGCTCGGCGTCGCCGAGGCGCTCGAGCTCGCGGCCCTCGAGCGCCAGGTCCGCGTCCTGCGCGATGCCGACCGCGCGCGCGACCGCGAGGCCGGTCGCGGCGTGATCGCCCGTCACGAGCACGGGGCGGATGCCGGCGCGCCGGCAGCGCGCGATCGCGTCCTGCACCTGCGGTCGCGGCGGATCGAGCTGGCCCACGAGTCCGAGCAGGCAGGCGCGGCCGCGCAGCGCCTCGAAGCCGCGGCCCGCATCGAGCTCGGCGCCCTCGACGGCGGCCACGGCGAGCACGCGCAGCGCGCGCCGCGCGAGCGCGTCGGCGGCGCCGCGCAGCGCGTCGCGCCCGGCGGGGCCGAGCGGGACCGCGCGGCCGTCCCGGCGCTCGGCGCTGCAGAGCGCGAGCACCGCCTCCGGGGCGCCCTTCAGGAACACGAGCGGGGCCGGCCCCGCGTGCTGCGTCGCCATCATGCGCGCGCCGGGATCGAAGGGCAGCTCCGCGCGCCGCGGGCGCCGCGCGCGCAGCGCGGCGGGATCGACGCCGCCCTTGCGCGCGAGCGCGAGCAGCGCGGCCTCGGTGGGGTCTCCGATCGGCGTCCAGCGCGGCTCCGCGTCGGTCGGCGCGCGCAGCTGCGCATCGTTGCAGAGCGCGCCGGCCTCGAGCAGCGCCTGGAGGTCGCCGTCGCGCGCGGGATCGATCGCGCGGCCCTCGTGCTGGAAGCCGCCCGTGGGCTCGAAGCCTGCGCCGCCGACCGCGAGCTCGCGCGCGGGCAGCCAGACGGCCACGGCCGTCAGCTCGTTCCGGGTGAGCGTCCCGGTCTTGTCGCTGCAGATCACGCTCGTCGAGCCGAGCGTCTCGACCGCGGACAGGCGACGCACGATCGCGCGGCGCTTCGCCATCCGCTGCACGCCGACCGCGAGCGCGATCGTCATCGCGACCGGCAGGCCTTCGGGAATCATGCCGACGAGCTGGCTGATCGCGAGCATGAAGATCTGCTCCGCGGGCAGGCCGCGCCAGGAGCCCAGCGCGATCAGCGCGGCGGTGAGCGCGAGCGCCGCGGCGAGCACGCGCTGGCCGAAGCGCGCGACGCGCTGCTCGAGCGGCGTCGTCGCCTGCGGCGCGGCCTCGGCGAGCGCCGCGATGCGCCCGATCTCGGTGTCCCGCCCGGTCGCGACGACGAGCGCGCGCGCGCGTCCCGCGGCCACGTGCGTGCCCGCGAAGGCCATGTTCCGGCGGTCGGAGAGCGGCGTGTCGGGCGCGAGCGGCGCGGTGGCCTTCGCGACCGGCAGCGACTCGCCCGTGAGCGCCGCCTCGGAGACCTGGAGCGCGGCGCCCTCCAGCAGGCGGCAGTCGGCCGGGACGGCGTCGCCGGCCTCGAGCGCGAGCAGATCCCCCGGCACGAGCTCGCGCGCGGCCGCGACGCGCAGCGCGCCGGAGCGGACCACGCGCGCCGAGCGCGTCGCGATGCGCCGCAGCGCCGCGAGCGAGCGCTCCGCGCGCCCCTCCTGCAGCGCGCCGACCAGAGCGTTCACGGCGACGACCACGCCGATCACCGCGGCGTCGCTGCGATGGCCGAGCGCCAGCGAGATCGCAGCCGCGACGAGCAGCAGGTAGATCAGCGGACTCTGGAACTGGTGCCAGAGGACTGCGAGCGCGCTGCGCTGCTCCGCACCGGGCAGCGCGTTGGGCCCGAATCGCGCGAGGCGCGCCGCGGCCTCCGGCGCGGAGAGTCCTGCGGAGGCATCGCTCGCGAGCGCGGCGACCGCCTGCTGCGCTTCGAGCGTGTGCCAGGTCTCGGGGCGGGGCTCGCCGCTAGTGGCTTCGCCCCGCATGGTCCTCGGACTGCACGCTCGCGCTGCCGGCGGGTCCGGCGGCTCCGAGCAGGAAGTCATCCGGGGGGGCGGCGCCGTGGCAGAGCCCGGTCAGCCAGAGCGCGAGGATTCCCGCGAGCAGCGCCGCGAGACCGGTGCGGAGACGATCGCCCGCGCGCGAGTCCATCGGAGGGGGCCCGCCGCGCGCGCTCAGTCGCCGAGCCGCCGGACGTCTTCGACGCGCGGCGCCGACCGCCACACGTCGCGGCCCTCGTCGTAGCTGCCCCCGCGTTCGATCGAGCACGCGTAGCAGAGCACGCCGCTCTCGCCGAAGCGGAAGCAGCGGTCCACCGTCGGCACGACGTCGGCGCCGCAGGCGACGCAGCTCGACCAGCTCTCCTCTTCGCTGCGATGCATGGCTGAGACCCTCCTCCGGATCCTCCGAGCAAGGGCTGTGCCAGCGCGGCGGCGCCGATGGGCTCCCGCGCGCTGCGGCGGCGCGCTGCGGGCGCAGGCCTGAGGAGGCACGCCCCAACGGCGGCGGGCGCTGGGGCAGCCTGCCCGGGCGAGGCCCGCCCAGGGCCGGCGGCGGCGGCACGTGAGTTGCAGATCGCGTCGGCCGAGGCCTCGCAGGGCGCGCGCCAGGTGCTGCGCGACCCGCGAGCGCCCGCAGGCAGCGAGAGGAGTCCGCGCCATGGCCTACAGCCAGCTCACGTTCCGGGACAAGGCCCGCGCGAAGGTGCTCGCGGGAGCGGCCGCGCTCGCCGACGCGGTGCGCGTCACGCTGGGTCCCAAGTCCCACTCGGTCCTGATCGAGAAGAAGTGGGGCAACCCGCACGCCTGCGACGACGGCGTCACGATCGCGAAGGAGGTCAACCTCAAGGACCCCGAGGAGAACCTCGGCGCGCGCATGCTGCGGCAGGCCGCGGTGCGCACGGGGGACGCGGTCGGCGACGGCACCACGACCTCGACCCTCCTCGCGCACGCGATCTTCGCCGATGGCGTGCGCAACGTCGTCGCCGGCGCGAGCGCGATCGACCTGAAGCGCGGACTCGACCGCGGCGCGCAGGCCGCGATCGAAGCGCTGCGCGGACTCTCGAAGCCGGTCGCGAGCGCGGTGGAGAAGCTGCAGGTCGCGACGATCGCCGCGCACAACGACGCCGCGGTCGGCCAGCTCGTCGCCGATGCGCTCGAACGGGTCGGCAGCGAGGGCGTCGTCACGGTCGAGGAGGCCAAGGGGACCGAGACCACGCTCGAGGTGGTCGAGGGCATGCAGTTCGACCGCGGCTTCCTGTCGCCCTACTTCGTGACCGACGCCGAGAAGATGGAGGCGGTGCTCGAGGACCCGCTGATCCTGCTGCACGAGAAGCGCGTGAGCCACATGAAGGACCTCGTGCCGCTGCTCGAGCAGGTCGCGCGCGAGGGCCAGGCGCTCCTGATCGTCGCGGAGGACGTCGACAGCGACGCGCTCGCGACGCTCGTCGTGAACAAGATCCGCGGCGCGCTGCGCTGCGCGGCGGTCAAGGCGCCCGGCTTCGGCGATCGCCGCAAAGCGATGCTCGAGGACGTGGCGATCCTGACCGGCGGCCAGGTGATCGCCGAAGAGCTCGGCCTCAAGCTCGAGAACGTGGCGCTCAAGGACCTCGGCCGCGCGAAGAAGGTCGTGCTCACGAAGGACGACACCACGCTGATCGAGGGAGCCGGGTCGAAGCAGGCGATCGAGGGCCGCTGCAGCGAGATCCGGCGCCAGATCGAGGAGACGACCTCCGACTACGACAGGGAGAAGCTCCAGGAGCGCCTCGCCAAGCTCGCGGGCGGCGTCGCGGTGATCCGCGTCGGCGCGCCCTCCGAGGCGGAGATGAAGAACCGCAAGGACGCCTTCGACGACGCGATCGCGTCGACCAAGGCCGCGCTCGCGGAGGGCACCGTGCCCGGCGGCGGGCTCGCCCTCCTGCGGGCGATCGACGTGGTGGAGCGCGAAGAGGAGAAGTGCGAGGGCGACGAGGCGACCGGGCTGCGCATCCTGCGCGGCGCGCTCGAGGCCCCGGCGCGCCAGATCGCGGAGAACTCGGGCGTCGACGGCGGCGTCGTGATCGACCGCATGCGGCGCGGCAGCGGCGCCCACGGCTTCGACGCGCGCCGCGGCGAGTACACCGACCTCGTCCTGGCCGGCATCATCGATCCGACCAAGGTCGTGCGCCTCGCGCTCGAGAACGCGGTGTCCGTCGCGGGCACGCTGCTGCTCGCCGAGGCCACCCTGACCGAGATCGACGAGGAGAAGCCGAAGGAGCGCGGGGCTCCGAGCGAGCTCGGGCTCTAGGCGGAGCCGGAGCGATGATCCGCGCGTGTCCCGCCTGCGGGAAGAAGAACCGGATTCCCGCCGCGAAGCTCGCGAGCGCGGGGCGCTGCGGCGCGTGCGGCGCGGCGCTGCCCGCGCCGGGCGCGCCGCTCGACGTGGGCCCGGGCGAGCTCGACGAGATCGCGCAGGCCTCTCCGGTTCCGATCCTCGTCGACTTCTGGGCGGCCTGGTGCGGGCCCTGCCGCAGCGCCGCGCCCGAGGTCGCGCGCGTCGCGAGCGAGCTGCGGGGTCGCGCGCTGGTGCTGAAGGTCGACACCGACGCGCATCCCGAGCTCGCGAGCGCCTACGGCGTGCGCGGAATCCCGAACTTCGTCGTGCTGCGCGGCGGCGAGGTCGTGTTCCAGAAGGCCGGGCTCGCCGACGCGCGCGAGATGCGCAGCTGGCTGGAGTCGCGATGAGGCGCAGGGCGACGCGCCGCAGCTCGGAGCGCGCGGGAGAGCGCCGGTGACGCAGACCGAGCCGCGCGCGCCGCGTCCCGCAGCTGCGCCGCGCCCGCGCTATGCGCGCGCGGTGCGCCGGGCCGCGCACGCGTTCTCGTGGGACCAGGTGCGCGCGGAGCTGCCGGCGCTGCCCGGCGGCGGGCTCAACATCGCGCACGCGGCGCTGCACGCGCGGGCGCTGGCCCACCCCGAGCGCGTCGCGATCCGCTGGCTCGGCCGCCGCGGCGAGCGGCGCGAGATCTCCTACGCGGAGCTGCGCCGCTCGAGCAGCCGCTTCGCGAACGCGCTGCGAGGGCTCGGTGTGAAGCCCGGCGAGGTCGTCTTCTCGCTGATGGGCCGCCGCCCCGAGCTGTACGCGGCTGCGCTCGGAACGCTCGAGGCGGGCGCGGTCTTCTGCCCGCTCTTCTCGGCCTTCGGCCCCGAGCCGATCCAGCAGCGCCTGCGCCTCGGGAGCGCGCGCGTGCTCGTCACGACTGCGTCGCTCTACGAGCGCAAGCTCGAGGCGATCCGCAGCGAGCTGCCCGAGCGGCTCGAGCTGCTGGTGTGGGGCGAGGGGGGTGGGCACGCCTCGCCGACCGGCACGCTCGATCTCGCGAAGCGCATGGCCGAGGCGTCGGATCGCGCCGAGCTCGCGCCGACCGGTCCCGGGGACCCGGCGCTGCTCCACTTCACGAGCGGCACGACGGGCACACCGAAGGGGGCGCAGCACGTGCACGAGGCCGTGCTGGGCCACTACGCGAGCGCGCGGCACGCGCTCGACCTCGGCCCGGGCGACGTCTACTGGTGCAGCGCGGATCCGGGCTGGGTGACCGGCACCTCCTACGGGATCGTCGCGCCGCTCGCGCACGGCGCGACGCTCGTCGTGGACGAGGCCGATTTCGACGCCGAGCGCTGGTACCGGATCCTGCAGGACGAGCGGGTCGAGGTCTGGTACACGGCGCCGACCGCGGTCCGGCTCCTGATCAAGCAGGGCGAGGCGCTGCCCGCGCGCTTCGACCTCTCCGCGCTGCGCTTCGTCGCGAGCGTCGGCGAGCCGCTGCACGCGGAGGCCGTGCTCTGGGGCGAGCAGGTGCTGGGCCGCCCGATCCACGACAACTGGTGGCAGACCGAGACCGGCGGAATCATGATCGGCAACGTCTCCGGCGCCGAGATCCGCCCGGGCTCGATGGGTCGGCCGCTGCCCGGCATCGACGCGGCGCTCGCGGAGCGGCGCGGCGAAGCCGGGCTCGCGCTGCTCGAGACGCCCGAGGCGCAGGGCGAGCTCGTGCTGCGCGCGGGCTGGCCCTCGATGTTCCGCGGCTACCTCGGGGCCGAGGAGCGCTACCGCCAATGCTTCCGCGAGGGCTGGTACCTCTCCGGGGACCTCGCGCGCCGCGACGCCGACGGCCGCTACTGGTTCGTCGGCCGCAGCGACGACGTGATCAAGAGCGCGGGGCATCTGATCGGTCCGACCGAGGTCGAGTCCGCGCTGCTCGCGCACCCCGCGGTCGCCGAGGCCGGCGTGATCGGCGTGCCCGACGCCGTCGCGGGCGAGCGCGTGAAGGCCTTCGTCTCGCTGCGCTCGGGCAGCGAGGCCACGCACGAGCTCCGGCAGGAGATCCTCGCCCACGCGCGCCGCCGGCTCGGCCCGGCCGTGGCCCCGCGCGAGATCGAGTTCCGCGAGGCCCTGCCGCGCACGCGCAGCGGCAAGATCCTGCGGCGCCTGCTGCGCGCGCGCGAGCTCGGCCTTCCGGAAGGCGATCTCTCGACGCTCGAGACCGGCGCATGAGCGCCGAGTCCCGCGCCGCCGCCGACGATCGCGCGCGCCTGCTCGAGCAGATGCTGCGGATCCGCCGCCTCGAGGAGAAGTGCGCCGAGCTCTACAGCGCGGGAAAGATCCGCGGCTTCCTGCACCTCTACATCGGCGAGGAGGCCGTCGCGGTCGGCGTGATGGACTGCCTGCGCACGCAGGACGCGGTCGTCGCGACCTACCGCGAGCACGGCCACGCGCTCGCCCGCGGCATCTCGGCGGAGTCGATCCTCGCGGAGATGTACGGCAAGCAGCAGGGCGTGAGCCGCGGGCGCGGCGGCTCGATGCACCTCTTCGACGCGTCGACGCGTTTCTACGGCGGGAACGCGATCGTCGGAGGCGGGCTCCCGATCGCGGTCGGCCTCGCGCTCGCGGATTCGATGCAGAAGCGCGAGTGCGTGACGGCATGCTTCTTCGGCGAAGGTGCGGTCGCCGAGGGCGAGTTCCACGAGTCGCTGAATCTCGCGGCGCTCTGGAAGCTCCCGGTGCTCTTCTGCTGCGAGAACAACCTGTATGCGATGGGCACCGCGCTCGCGCGATCCCATTCCCAGACCGACCTCTGCCTGAAGGCCGCGAGCTACGCGATCCCCGCCTGGCCGGTCGACGGAATGGACGTGCTGGCCGTGCGCGACGCCGCGCGGCGCGCCCTGCTCGCGGTGCGCGCGGGCGGCGGTCCCGCGTTCCTCGAGCTGCGCACCTATCGCTTCCGCGCGCACTCGATGTTCGATCCGGAGCTCTACCGCGAGAAGGCCGAGGTCGAGCTCTGGAAGCAGCGCGATCCGATCGCGCAGCTGCGCGCGGCGCTCGTCGAGGAGGGGCGGCTCGGCGACGCGGACTGGGAGGCGCTCGAGGCGGCGGTCGCGGGCGAGCTCGCCGGGGCCGTGGCCTTCGCGGAGGCGGCGGAGTTCGAGCCGCTCGAGGACCTGCTCCGCTTCGTGACCTCGGAGCCCGGCGCTCGCGAGGGCGCGCCGCGATGACGCAGCCGCACAAGACGACCTATCGCGAGGCCGCGCGGGCCGCGCTGCGCGAGGCGCTCGCGCGCGATCCGCGCGTCTTCCTGATCGGCGAGGACGTGGGCCGTTACGGCGGCACCTTCGCGGTCTCGAAGGGGCTGCTCGACGAGTTCGGACCCGAGCGGATCCGGGACGCGCCGCTCTCCGAGTCGGCCTTCGTCGGAGCCGGGATCGGCGCTGCGCTCGGCGGCATGCGCCCGATCGTCGAGATCATGACGGTCAACTTCAGCCTGCTCGCGCTCGACCAGATCCTCAACAACGCGGCCACGCTGCTGCACATGTCGGGCGGACAGTTCCAGGTGCCGCTCGTGATCCGGATGGCGACGGGGGCCGGGCGCCAGCTCGCGGCCCAGCACTCGCACAGCCTCGAGGGCTGGTACGCGCACATCCCGGGCCTGCGGATCCTGGCCCCCGCGACGCTCGAGGACGTGCGCGGCATGCTCGCGAGCGCGCTCCTGGACCCGGATCCGGTGCTGATCTTCGAGCACGCGGGTCTGTACGGGATGGAGGGCCTGCTCGCGGCCGACGCGGGCGCCGTCGAGATCGAGCGCGCGGCGCTGCGCCGGCGCGGCCGCGACGCGAGCGTGATCTGCTACGGCGGCATGCTGCCGAAGGCGCTCGCGGCCGCCGCCGAGCTCGCGCGCGAGGGCATCGAGGTCGACCTGCTCGACCTGCGCAGCCTGCGCCCGCTCGACACGGCGGCGCTCGTCGAGACGGTCTCGCGCACGCACCGCGCGCTCGTCGTCGACGAGGGCTGGCGCAGCGGCAGCCTCTCCGCCGAGGTGGTCGCGCGGATCCAGGAGCGGGCCTTCTACGAGCTCGACGCGCCGCTCGCGCGGCTCTGCACCGCCGAGGTCCCGATTCCCTACGCGCGGCAGCTCGAGGAGGCCGCGATCCCGCAGGCCGAGGACATCGCGAAGAGCGTGCGCCGGCTCGTCGGGAAGCCCGACGCGAGCCCGCCGACCCCCTTCGAGCGCGCGCAGCGCGGAGCGCCGGATGCCTGAGCTGCGCATGCCCTTCCTCGGCGAGGACATGCCGACCGGCACCCTGCTCGAGTGGCGCATCGCGCCGGGCGACTCGATCCGGCGCGGCGACATCCTCGCGCTGGTCGACACCGAGAAGGCGGAGATCGAGATCGAGAGCTTCGAGAGCGGGGTGGTCGAGAAGCTCGTGGCCTCGGTCGGCGACGAGATCCCGGTCGGCGGCGTGCTCGCGCTGCTGCGCGCGCCCGAGGCGGCGCGCGGCGCGGCTCCGCCCGCGGCCGCGGAGCCCGCCGGGGTCGCCGCGCAGGCGGCTCCGCCCGCGGCCGCGGAGCCCCGGGTCGCCGCGCAGGCGCCCGCGGCAGCAGAGCCCGCTGCCGCCGCGCCGGCGCGCGCGGCCCCGGAGTCCGCGCCGGCTCCGGTCGCTCCGGCGGGACGCCTGCGCGCGACACCGCTCGCGCGCCGGCAGGCCGCGGAGCGCGGCCTCGACCTCGCCGGCATCGCGGGCAGCGGTCCGGGCGGCGCGGTGACGCAGGCCGACCTCGCGGGCGCCTCCGCGCCGCGCGCTGCGGCCCCGCCGGCCGCGGTCGAGCGCGCGCGCGCAGACCGCAGCGCGGGCATGCGCCGCGCGATCGCGGCCGCGATGGAGCGCTCGAAGCGCGAGATCCCGCACTACTACCTCGAGACCGAGATCGAGCTCGGCGCGGCGCTCGCGTGGCTCGAGGCGAGGAACCGCGAGCGGGGCGTCGCGCAGCGCGTGTTGCCCGCGGCCTGGCTGCTGCACGCGACCGCGCGCGCGCTCGCGGAGCACCCGGAGCTGAACGGATTCTGGCGCGACGGCGCGTTCCGCGCGGGCGAGGCGGTGCACCTCGGCGTCGCGATCTTCCTGCGCGGCGGGGGGCTCGTCGCGCCCGCGCTGCGCGACGCCGCGCGCGCGTCGCTCGACGAGCTGATGGCCTCGCTGCGCGACCTCGTGAACCGCGCGCGCCAGGGCAGCCTCCGGAGCTCCGAGCTCGGCGCGGCCACCGCGACGGTCACGAACCTCGGCGATCAGGGCGTCGAGAAGGTGTTCGGCGTGATCCACCCGCCGCAGGTCGCGCTGATCGGATTCGGCCGGATCGGCGAGCGCGCGGTCGCGCGGGACGGCCTGCTCGGCGTGCGCCCGGTCGTCTGCGCGACGCTCGCGGCGGATCACCGCGCGAGCGACGGCCAGCGCGGCGCGCGTTTCCTCGCGCGTCTGCGCGAGCTCGCGAGCCGGCCGCCCGAGGCCGCGCGATGAGCGGCGCCGCGCAGAGCGCCGAGGCGATCCGCGCGAGCGTGCTCGCGGCGCTCGGAGAGGTCGCGCCGGACGCCGATCTCTCGCGCCTCGACCCGGAGCGGAACTTCATCGACCAGCTCGAGATCGACTCGATGGACCTGCTCAACCTCGCGATCGGGATCGACGCGCGCCTCGGGATCGACGTGCCCGAGTCCGACTACCCGAAGCTCGCGAGCCTCGCGAGCTGCGTCGCGTACCTGCAGCAGCGCCTCGCGACATCCGCGGCTGGCGACTAGGCCGGCGCTGTCCGCAATCTCCCCGCCGCGGGGAGAAGTGCCACGCTCTCGCGCGGGCGCGCGCTCCGGAGCGCTCGCGCCCGGCCGGAGCTGGCACGCGCGCTGCAGTACGGCGATGCGACTCGCTTGCAGCCGGAGCCAGAGCGCCAACCGGCAGCAGGCCGCGGAGGGGACGGGGCCCCCATCGCGGAGAGCGCGGCCGCGGTCCCGGGTGGGACTGCGGCCGCCACACCGGCCCCGCGAGAGGTTCCATGCGCCGCCAGCGATCCAAGGTCCACCCCGCCGCATCGCAGCCCCGACCCGACCGCGAGCTCCCGCGCGCGGGCGGGGATCCCTTCGGCACTCCCGCGAAGCTGCCGAGCCCGACCCTGTGCGGCGACTGCGGCGCGGTCTACCGCAAGGGCCGCTGGACCTGGGGGAAGGCGCCCGAGTCGGCGCAGCGCCATCGCTGCCCGGCCTGCCGGCGCGTGGCCGAGCAGTATCCGGCGGGACTCGTCTGGCTCGAGGGCAGCTACGTGCCGCTGCACCGGGAGGAGCTCGAGAACCGGATCCGCCACGTCGAGGAGCGCGAGCGCCGCGAGCACCCGCTCGTGCGCGTGATGTGGCTGCGCGAGACCAGGCAGGGCGGCCTCGAGGTCGCCACGACCGATGCGCGCCTCGCGCGCGGGATCGGCTCGGCGCTGCGCCGCGCGCACCGCGGCGAGCTCGAGACGGTCGCGAGCGAGAGCAGCAACCTGCTGCGCGTGTACTGGAGACGCGACGCGGCCTGACGGGAGCCCGCCGCGCGCGTCAGCGCTCCGCGCCGGATACCGGCTCGATGTGGACGTCGACGTCGACGGCCTCGAAGTCGCGGCGCAGCGTCTGCTCGACGGCGTCCGCGATCGCGTGCGACGCGGCGGTCGAGAGGCGCGGGTCGACCTGCACGACGACGTCGAAGTGGAGGCCGCTGCCGGTCCGGCGCGAGCGGATGCGGAGCGCGCGCCGCACGCCCGGAAGCGCGCGCAGCCTCG
>Ga0187893_10002569_pt1 | contig 39556 bp, 31 predicted proteins | sample MA1701074metaG_FD_139574 | JGI IMG/M metagenome (GOLD analysis project Ga0187893, IMG submission 139574) | White microbial mat communities from a basaltic lava cave in the Kipuka Kanohina Cave System on the Island of Hawaii, USA - MA170107-4 metaG ...
CCGCGGGGAGCCGAGGGTGGGGGGAAGAGGCCCGTGGCGAAGGCACTGATCCTGACGGAGAAGCCGAGCGTGGCCCGCGATATCGCGGAGGCGCTCGGCGGCTTCACCGAGCACGAGGGCTACTGGGAGAGCGACGCCTCCGTCCTCACCTTCGCGGTCGGCCACCTGTTCGAGCTGCTCGAGCCCGAGGAGCTCGACCCCAAATACAAGCGCTGGACGCTCGACGTCCTCCCCATCCTGCCCGAGCGCTTCGAGCTCAAGAAGAAGAAGGGGCACACGGACCGGGTGCGGATCATCCAGAAGCTCGCCGAGCGAAAGGACGTGGACCGCATCGTGAACGCCTGCGACGCCGGCCGCGAGGGCGAGCTGATCTTCCGCGAGGTGATCTCGTACCTGGGCGTCGAGAAGCCGGTTTCGCGGCTCTGGCTCCAGTCGATGACGACCGATGCCATCCGCGACGGCTTCGCGCGGCTCCGGCCCGGGCGCGAGCTCGAGGGCCTCGGCCAGGCGGCCGAGTGCCGCGCGCGCGCCGACTGGCTGATCGGCATGAACGCGACCCGCGCGCTCACGAAGCGCCTCAAGAGCCGGCGCGAGACGCGTGCCTGGTCGGCCGGCCGCGTCCAGACGCCGACGCTCGCACTCCTCGTCGAGCGCGAGCTCGAGGTGCTCGCGCACGTGCCCGTGTCGTACTGGCGCGTGCTCGGGACCTTCGAGCACGCGGGCAACAGTTACACCGGCACCTGGTTCGATCCGGCCTTCGCCTCGGGCGAAGACGACCACCGCAAGGACGACCGCATCTTCGACGAGGCGCGCGCCCGCGCCATCGTCGCGGCGGCGAACGGGCAGCCCGGCCTCGCCGGCGAGACGCGCAAGCCCTCGCGCGAGTCGGCGCCCCCGCTCTTCGACCTCACCTCGCTCCAGCGCGAAGGCAACCGGCGCTTCGGCTGGTCGGCGCGCCGCGTGCTCGGCGCCGCGCAGCGCTGTTACGAGGCGCACAAGGTGCTCACCTACCCGCGCACGGACTCGCGCTGCCTGCCCTCCGACTACCGCGCCACGGTGGACGAGGTGCTCCGCAAGCTCGCGGCTGCCGGCGGGGAGGACCTCGCCGACTACAAGCGCGCGGCGCGGCACCTCCTCGACACCGGCCTCGAGAACACGGGGCGCGTGTTCGACGACGCCGGCGTCTCGGACCACTTCGCGATCATCCCGACCGGCGCCCTGCCCAAGGGCGAGCTCCGCGGCGACGACCGCCGCGTCTACGACCTCGTCGTGCGCCGCTTCCTCGGCGCCTTCCACCCGCCCGCGGTGTGGGAGCGGGTCGAGCGCACCACCGAGGTGGCGGGTGAGCGCTTCCGCACGCGCACGCGCGCCCTGATGGAGCCGGGCTGGCGCGCGGTGCTCGCCGACGGAGAGGAGGAGGACGCGGCGCCGCTCGCGCCCCTCCGCGCCGGCGCGAACGAGGTCGAGGGCGTCTCCGTCCGCACCGAGGACGTGCACGCCGAGTCCGAGGAGACGCGGCCGCCGGCGCGCATCACCGAGGCGCGGCTCCTCTCGCTGATGGAGAACGCCGGCAGGAACATCGAGGACGAGGACCTCGCGCGCGTGATGCACGACAAGGGGCTCGGGACGCCCGCCACGCGCGCCGAGATCATCGAGAACCTGATCGCGAAGGGATACGTGCTGCGCGTCGGCAAGGCGCTCCGGCCGACCGTGAAGGGCATCCGGCTGATCGACACGCTGCGGCGCATCCACGTGGACCGGCTCGCGTCCGCCGCGCTCACCGGCGAGATCGAGCAGCACCTGACGCAGGTGGAGAGCGGCGGCCGGACCGCGGCGGACTTCATGGGCGAGATGGCGGACTACGCGCGCGAGATCGTCGAGCGCGCCCGCGGCTTCGAGTACGAGGAGCTCTACGCCGGCGAGCCCGCGCTCGGCGCCTGTCCGGCCTGCGGGCGCCCCGTGCGCGAGTACGCCTGGTTCTATCGCTGTGAGCCACTGCCTGGCGTGGCCGAGGCGCGGCGCCAGGCGAAGGACGAGGCGGAGGTGAGCGCGATCGCGGACTGTCCGCTCCGCATCTGGAAGGACACTTCGGGCCGCTACGTCGACCGCGCCACCGTCGCCGCGCTGCTGCGCGACGGGAAGAGCGGGCTCGTCGAGGGCTTCGTCGCGCGCGGCGGCCGCACCTACAAGGGCCACCTCGAGATCGACCACGACGAGTGGCGCGTGCGGGTCGTGTCCGAGGGCTGGAGCGAGGAGGCCGCGAACGAGACCCCCGAGTACGAGGTGAACGCGACTCCGCTCGGCGCGTGCCCGGCGAGCGAGGAGTGCGAGGTGGTCGAGACGTCGACGCACTTCGCGTGCACCACGCGCCTCGCGAGCGACGAGCAGCAGGCCGCCTTCCGCGAGGCGCGCCGGCTCGCCCGCGAGAAGGGTGCCGAGGCGCCGCCGAAGCCCGAGCCGCCCGACCATCCGGGCTTCTTGCTGCCGCGGACGGTCTGCAAGCGTGAGATCACCCGCGACGAGGCGCTCGTCTATCTGCGCGACGGACGGACCGAGCTGCTGCCCGACTTCACCTCGCGCTTCGGACGCCCCTTCTCGGCGACGCTCGTCTTGAAGGAGAATGGGCGCCACGGCTTCGAGTTCCCGCCGCGCAGCGACGGCGCCGCGCGCGGTCGTCCCGGTGGTCCGCGCGGCCGCGCCGCTCCGGCCGAAGCCCCCGCGCCGCGCAAGGTCGTGAGGCGGCGCAAGGCCGGCGGCCGGCGCCGCGCCGCTGCGCGGGAGGGCGCCGGCAAGCGCACGCGCCGCAGCGCCCGCCCTCGGCGCGCCGAGTAGCCCGGCCGACCAGCCGCCGGGACGCCGCTCCGAGCCCGCCGCGCCGCCCCGCGTTCCGCGCGGCGCGATGACGCGCTCCCCCTCGGGTATGACGCGCCGCGTGCCCGTCCGCACTGCGTTTTTTCGTTGAGTCTCGCCCTCCCTTCGGCTTATAGATGCACCCGCAGGGGAAAGCGACGGGCAGCGCGCGTGCGGTGATGGGCGGCGCGGTGTGGCAGGGAGGGGCCGATGGGCAGGGCGATCAGGGCTCGCTGGACCGGTGTGCTGCTGCTGGCGATGGCGAGCCTCGCCCTCTCGGGGCCCGCGCGCGCGATCGAGTTCTGGGACGAGCGCGTCCAGATCCACGGCTTCTACGAGACCCGCATGTCGTTCGGCTGGGAGGACTTCAGCAGCTCCAACCGCATCGACATGTACGGCTGGCTCCACGTGCTGAACGTGGAGACCGAGGTCGAGATCGCCCCCGACGGCTGGGGACCCTTCGACATGATCGCGGCCTTCGCGCGCGTCGAGGTGAAGTACGACTGCGTGTGGAACCACGCCTGCGGCGTGTTCCCGAGCGTGGACACCTTCGGAAACAACCCGGGCAACCTGCCGGAACGCGTCCAGACGGGCAACCGCCCCGCGCTCGCCGGATCGCAGGTCACCTTCGACACCCGGCCCTTCTGGTTCGCGGACCGCTCGCGCCTGAACGGCGGCCTCTTCGCGGAAGTGGCCGCCGGGCAGCGCGCGTCCAAGTCCTTCGCGTACGGCTCGACGAACGTCGGCCTCTATGGCGCGAGCGGAGGCCCGGACACGCAGCTCGGCCGGTTCCAGGACATCCGCAACGAGCGAATCTCCGCGATGCGGCCCGACGGCACCACCCAGGACCCGATCTTCTACGACGGCAACTGGACGAACCCGGCCACGATGCTCCCGGGCGACGACGACGCCGGGAACTACCTCTTCAACCGCACCTCGCACTGCCGGGTCGGGAACTGGGAGCAGAAGGCTGCGAACCGGAACGGGTACAGCAACCGCGAGCTGATCTGGGCGATCGACGACTGCAAGGTCGAGCCGACCGGCTTCACGCGGCGCGTGGCGAACCCGTTCCGCGACGAGACCTACGGCACGGACCCGACCTTCGGCGGCGACGTGAACCCCGTGCTGCTCTCCATCAACCGCGATCCCACGAGCCCTGGCTTCAACCAGACGCTCGACCCGAACGGGAACGGCATCCCCGACGCGACCGCGCTGCCGCTCCGGCCCGGCGCCGAGCGCAACATCAACGATACGTCGGCGAAGAAGTGGGAGTCCCAGGGCATCTTCGTCCCCAACCTCAAGACGCGGCGCGAGCTCAAGTCCGACAACTTCGACGACCCCCAGCAGAACTTCACGCTGAACGAGCTGCAGTGGAACCGCGGCGCGAGCCAGGAGACCTGGAAGGAGCTCCGCGAGCTCTACCTCGAGTTCGAGGCGTTCGAGAGCCAGCTCTGGGTGCGCGGCGGCATGCAGACGATCGTGTGGGGCAAGACCGAGCTGTTCCGGAACCAGGACCAGTGGAACCCGGTGGACATTGCGATCGGCCCGCTGGCCTCGCTCGAGGAGGCGCGCATCGCGCTCTGGGCGCTACGCGGCATCTGGTCCTTCTACGAGGTCGGGCCGCTCGAGGACGTGCGCCTCGAGCTGGTGGGTCTCTTCGACGAGTTCGAGCCGACGGACATCGGCCGCTGCGGCGAGCCCTTCGTGCCGCGGCTCGCGTGCACCAAGTCCTATGGCCTCTGGGTCCACGGCGAGAACGGCACCGGCGTCGCCGGCGAGGTGCGGCCGCCGGATCCCTGGAATGATTCAGAGGGCTGGGAGGTCGGCGCGCGGGTCGAGTTCCGCTACGACCGCTTCAGCTTCGCGGTCACGGACTACTACGGTTACCAGGACACGCCCTACGTCTCGGTGCTCTTCAACTACGACCGCAACGTCGATCCGTTGAGCGGACGGCCGCGCCACACGAACACCACCGACCCATGCCCGACGGGCCAAGAGCCCGCTTGTCTCGTGCCCAACCACGCGCCGCTCCAGCAGGGCGAGTCGGGCGACGTGGTCGAGATCCACAGCATCAACCAGTCGCTGTTCGCCTGGATCTGCGCCGGCACGGTGGGCGTCGCACCGGTCATCGACGCCGCGGCCTGCGCCTTCACGCTCTTCAACACGAACAATAATTTCGGCCTCGGGCCCGGCGCCCAGATCTTCAGCTCCATCTTGGCGGGCAGCCAGAACCAAGGCATGGCGCGCTACCAGGCCTTCATCGGCGACTTCCCGCCTCCCACGTCGGGCGTCGTCGTCGAGGAAGAGCTCTTTGCGGTCTTCGGCCCGGGCGGGACGAACACGCTGTTCCCGGGCCCCGTCAGCGGCTCCCCGCTCGTCCCGACCGTGACCGACGCCGGCGATACCGACGCGGGCGTCGCGGTGCCCGGCGGGCTCGACTCACGGCTGACCCCGCAGCAGGAGGCCCTGCTCGGCTGCGGTGAGTTCTACTTCACGGACTGCGACGGGGCCGTCGCGCCGGGGCCGGACGGCGTGCTGGGTACCCCCGACGACACGCAGATCGGCGGCATCGACCTCGCGAACACCGACGCCAGCGTGCTGCTCCAGTCCTTCCCCTGGTTCGAGGGCACCAAGTTCAACCCGTACTGGGACACCACGGACACGAGCCTGCCGCAGCCGGGCACGGTGGACGCCGCGTTCAACGACGGACCGGGCGGCGGCGTCGATGCGCCCGACTCGAAGCCCGGCGAGGTCGAGACGGGTCCGGCCGGCTCGCGCTTCGAGAACGGCACGGCGTACATCCTGCCCGGCGCGCACTACGACCCCGCTGCGTTCACGGCCGTGCTCGCGAACGCCGCGGCGAACGGGATCAGCGTGGACCAGTGGGTCCTCGACAACCTCGGCGGCTACGACCCCGCGGTGGACGGCTCGACCGGCTGCGCCACCGCCGCCGGCTGCCGCGCGCATCCCTTCACGGGCCAGCTCTTCTCGAGCGAGATGGCGATCGTGTCCTGGGACCTGCTGATGCTGACCGTGGCCCTCGGCGCGACCGACAACGCCCAGAGCCTCTCCACGCTCGACCGCACCCAGCCCCTCGCGATGGGCCGTTGCTCCTTCCGGCAGCCGCAGTACTGCGCCTTCGTGTCGGGCCTGGCGGCGCAGGCGCGCAACACCCGCAACGACATCCGCGCCGGCGGCAACGGCCGCTTCGGGCGGCGCAACTTCGTGTGGGCGTCGGTCGGCGACGTCGCGCTCAAGTACGAGAAGCGCAACATCATCGGCTTCTCGATGGACTTCGCGGAGGACACCACGAAGTCGAGCTGGGGCGTCGAGTTCACCTACGTGGACGACACCTTCGCAGCGGACAACGGGTCCATGTCCGGGCTCACCGATCTGGACGAGTACAACCTCACCGTCTCCGTGGACCGGCCCACCTTCATCAACTTCCTGAACGCCAACCGCACCTTCTTCATCAACAGCCAGCTCTTCGTCAGCCACCTGCAGGGCTACAGCAAGGACGTCCTGCGCGACGGGCCGTGGACGACGCTGATCCTGGTCAACGCCAACACCGGCTACTTCCAGGACCGCTTCCTGGTCGGCTCGGCCGCGGTATACGACTTCACCTCGCAGTCGATGGCCTTCCTGCCCTCGGTGCAGTACCGCTTCACCGAGAACTTCTCGGTCACGATCGGTGCGGCGGTGCTCGCGGGCAAGTGGAAGGGCGGCCGCGACATGGGCGTGAACCAGTTCTCCGCCACCTCGGACACGAACCTGAACGACACGATCTACGTGGAGAACGGCATCTCGCCGGCGCGCGACCTCGACAACTTCTTCCTGCGCCTGCGATACACCTTCTGAGCCGCGCTCAGCGCCCCTTCTGCAGGTCGTCCGTCGAGGTGAGCTTCCGGATCTCGCCGGGCTCGAGCGGGAGCGAGCGCACGTCGTACGACTCGCGCCGCCAACCACTCCCGCCCCCCGGCACGAAGTAGAACGCCGCGGCGACGGGGTCGAACACGTTCGCGGGCTCGCCGCTCGGCCAGGTCGGATAGCGGGCCGCGTCGCCGCTGAAGCGGTGCACCAGGATCCCCACGTCGATCAGCGTGCCGTTCTTCTTGTGCGTCATGAAGTAGAGCGGCTGCTGGGTCTGCCAGTCGAGCCAGAGCGTCACGCCGGCCACGCCCTCGATCTCCTTCCGCGCCCAGCCGCGGAGCACCACCGCCCAGCGCACGTCCCAGCGGTCGCTGGCGACGGAGAGGCCCCAGGGTCCATAGTTGCGGTCCTCGAAGTCGGGCCAGCCCTGCTGGCTCCCGTTCAGCGGGGCCAGCACCTCGCGCTCGCCCACCACCTTCCAGACGTAGGCGTTCGGGCGCAGCGCGAGCCCGACGAAGCCGCGGCGGATGTCCTCGGTGGCGGCGATCGCCTTCGCGGCGTTGAGCGGGATCAGCCCGATGTCCGGCGCGTACTCGTTGCCGCCGCGGTTGAAGTGGACGAAGCCGGCGTCGTTCTGGCCGGTCACGCGGTAGCGGGGCGTGTAGATGCCGTCGACCCAGGCGCTCGCCGCGCGGCGTGCCTTCCGGAGCTCCGGGATGTAGACGAAGGTCTCGTCCGGCCGCGACCAGTCGGTCTCCGCATCGCGCGGGCGGATCTGGCGCCAGGCGAGGTTGCGCGCGTCGAAGGGCTCGAGGAAGCGGCCGCCCGCCACCCACGTGGTCCGGGTGGACTCCGGCACGCGGTAGTCGCTCGCGGCGAGATCGGCGCGGTGGCCGGTCCGGAGCAGGAAGAAGTCGCCGAGATAGGTCTGGGGCGTGCCGAGGCGGGGATCGGGGAGATCCACCAGCTTGAAGCGCCCGATCGGGCCCGCCCCGCGGTAGCGCTGCTCGAAGTTCCAGGTCCAGCGCAGGCCCGCGTCGGGAGCGGCGGGGTCGATCGCCTCGGGGGCGAAGGGGAGCCCCGCCACGTAGTCGAGGAGGTTCCCGTGCTCGTCGAGCCGGGCCTGGTCCCCGAAGCTCCGGCTGGCCTCGGCGTAGAAGGGCGCGGTCGGATAGCGGCGGTGGCACCAGCCCACCTCGAGCCGCATGCCCTCGTGGAAGAACACCTCGCGTTGGGCCCACACCTCGGGGGGGAAGAGGCTGCTCACGGCGAGGAGGTTCTCGTAGCGGACCACCTGCCCGGGCTCGACGAGGGGCCCGGCCGAGTCGGTCTCGGGCGCGGCCCCGGGCGCGGCGTTCCGCGCCGGGCAGCGCCCCTCGGGCGGCGGGGCCGCGGCGGCGAGCGCGGGGCCCAGGAGCAGCGCCGCGAAGGCGAGCCAGGGCAGGGTGGGCCGCATGCGGGATCGCCTCCTCGAGCGTCGAGGGATGGTAGGGGCCGCCGGCACCTTGCACCCGCAGCGGGCGGGCCCCAGCCTCTGGGCGTGAATCGGCGCTCGATCGGCCTCGCGCTCGCGCTCGGCATCACGCTCAGCGTGATCGCGGTCGGGCTCGGCGTCGGCTGGCAGCTCCTCGTGGTGGCCATCCAGCCCGTCACGCGCGGGCTCACCCCCGCCTCCTGGGCCCTGATCGTGCTGGGCTCGCTCCTCTCGCTCCTGATCCTGGTGGGGCTCCTGCTGCTCTGCATCTGGCTGGTGCGGGAGATCCGCTTCAACCAGCGCCAGCAGGCCTTCCTCGACGCCGTGACGCACGAGATGAAGACGCCGCTCGCGGCGCTGCGCCTCTACCTCGAGACGCTGGGGCGTCACGACGTCGCCTCCGAGCGGCGCCGGGTCTTCCTCGCGCGCATGGGGGAGGACGTCGAGCGCCTCGAGCGCACCGTCGGGCAGGTGCTCGCCGCGGCGCGCGCCGAGGGGCGCGCGCGCCCCGCACCGTCGGAGCCCACCGACCTCACCGCGCTCCTCCGCGGCCTCGCGGAGGAGATCCGCCGCGGGCACGGGCTTCCCGAGGAGGCAATCCGGATCGACCGCGTGCGCCCGCTGCCCGCGCAGGGCGACGCCACGGAGCTCGGCCTCGTGTTCCGGAACCTGCTCGAGAACGCGGTCAAGTACTCGGAGCCGCCGATCGAGGTGCGCGTGCTCCTCACGGAGGGCGAGGACGGCCGCGTCCGCGCCGAGATCGCGGACCGCGGCATCGGCATCGAGCCGCGCGAGCTCCGGAAGATCTTCCAGCGCTTCTACCGCGTCGGGCGCGACGTGCAGCGCCAGGCGGCGGGCCTCGGCCTCGGCCTCTTCATCGTGCGGAGCCTGGTGCGCCGGAACGGGGGCCGCGTCGAGGCGCTCTCCGAGGGGTCGGGCCGGGGCAGCCGCTTCGTGGTGACGCTGCGCGCCCCGGCCGCCGCCGAGGCGGACGCGGTCGCGCCCGCGGGCCTCGCAGGCGACGCGGGGTCGAGCGGCTGATGCCCCGCGTGCTGGTCGTCGAGGACGAGGCCCACCTCGCCGAGGGCCTCGCTTTCAACCTCGAGGCGGAGGGCTACGACGTGGAGGTGGAGGGCGACGGGCGCGCGGCCGCCGAGCGCGTGCAGGCGCCGCCGCCGCTCGATCTCGTGATCCTCGACCTGATGCTGCCCGGCCTCAGCGGCTTCGAGGTCGCGCGCCGCACGCGCGCCTCGGGCAACTACGTGCCGATCCTGATCCTCACCGCGAAGGACCACCCCGCCGACGTCGTGCGCGGCATCGAGGAGGGCGCCGACGACTACCTGACGAAGCCCTTCAAGCTCGACGAGCTCCTCGTGCGCGCGCGGGCGCTCCTCCGGCGCCGGCGCTGGGACGGCGCGAGCGGCGACGAGGCCCCGCGCGAGGAGCGCTTCGGGAGCAACATCGCGCACTTCGACCGGCTCGAGCTCGAGACGCCGCACACCGTGGTGCGGCTCACGCCGCGCGAGGCAGGGCTCCTCCGCGCGCTGATCGACCGCGAGGGCGACGCGGTCGGCCGCGGCGAGCTGCTCGAGACGGTGTGGGGCCTCAAGCCCGACACGAAGACGCGCGTGGTGGACAGCTTCGTGGTGCGGCTCCGCCGCTACGTCGAGCCGGATCCGGCCCACCCGAGGCACATCGTCTCGGTGCGCGGCCACGGCTACCGCTTCGTGCGGTAAGCTCCGCGCGATGGCGGGGGGGCTCCGACTCGAGGTGCTGCCGGATCTCGGCGGGCCGTCGCTGCTGCTGGCGTTCGAGGGCTGGAACGACGCGGGCGAGGCCGCCTCGGGCGCGGTGCGCTACCTCGCCGACGCGCTCGCGGGCGCGCCGCTCGGGACGATCGACCCCGAGCCCTTCTACGACTTCACGGTGCAGCGCCCCACGGTGCGTCTCGACGCCGCGGGCGTGCGCCGCATCGAGTGGCCTGACTACGCGTTCCGCTACGCGGTGGTGCCCGGGCGCTGCGAGCTCGTGACCGGAGTCGGCGCCGAGCCGCACCTCGCCTGGCGGAACTTCTGCGACGAGGTCGTCGAGCTTGGGCGCCGCGTGCGCGCGCGGCGCGTGGTGCTGCTCGGGGCGTTCCTGGCCGACGTGCTCTACTCGCGTCCGGTGCGGGTCACGGGCTTCGCGAGCGACGGGCTCCTGCCGCCCGAGCTCGGCATCCAGGGCACGGGCTACGAGGGGCCGACGGGGATCGTGGGCGTGCTCGCGAGCCGGCTCCTCGAGGAGGGCTTCCTGACGGCGAGCCTCTGGGCGGGCCTGCCCCATTACATCGGCGTCTCGCCGAACCCGCGCGGCACCCTCGCGCTCGTGCAGAAGACCTGCCAGCTGCTCGACCTGCCGATCGACCAGCAGCCGCTCGAGCGCGACGCTGCCGAGTTCGAGGCGCGCGTCTCGCAGCTCGTCGCCTCGGACCCGGCGCTCGCCGAGTACGTGCGCGAGCTCAAGAAGCGCGAGTTCGCACAATAGCGGGGACGTTCTTCAAAACGTCAAAACGGTCAACGGAAACATGTCCCGCGTTTTGACGTTTTGAAGAACGTCCCCGACCTCACCGACCTCAGAGCTCGATCGACTCCTCGATGAGCATCGCCGGGATCCCGTCCTCGACGGGGAAGAGCACGCGGCCGTCCTCGCGCACGAGCGCCTCGCCGAGCTCGCGCTCCACCTTCGCCCCGCCGCGGTTCCGGAGCGAGCCCTCTCGGACGCGCGTGTTCACGCCAGAGAGCTCCGCCGCCGTCGCTTGCCGCACCGCGCGCTTCGTCTCCGGGTCGACCAGGATCGCCACGAGCTCGGGGTCCAGGCTCATCTCGCTCTCTCCTAACGCAGCATGCTCGAGGAGTAGTCGAGGATGCGGCGCGCCACGATCAGCAGGTTGATCTGCTGCGTGCCCTCGTAGATATCGTTGATCTTCGCGTCGCGCATCCACTTCTCGACCAGCAGCTGCTTGCCGTAGCCGCGCGGACCGAGCCACTCCACGGCCTTCTGCGTGATCTTCGTGACGGCGAGGCCCGCCTTCGCCTTCGCCATCGACGCCTCCAGGTTGTTGGGCCGGCCGCGGGTCATCATCGAGGCCGCCCGCCAGGTGAGGAGCCGCGCCGCCTGGAGCTCGGCCTCCATCTGGATCACGTCGCGCTCGAGCGCGGTCTGCTCGGTCGGCGCGGCGTCGTAGCGCACCACGACGCCCTCGCGCGCGAGCTCCTCCTTGAGGCAGTCGAGCGCGGCGCGGCCGACGCCGACCGCCATCGCGGCCACGATCGGCCGGCTCGCGTCGAAGGTCGCCATCGCGCCCTTGAAGCCCTTGTCGCCGCCGCCCGAAGCTCGCTTCACCTCGGCGCTGCCGAGCAGGTTCGCCTTCGGGATGCGGCAGCTCTCGAAGCGCAGCGTCGCGGTGTCGGAAGCGCGGATCCCGAGCTTCTTCTCGAGCCCGACGAGCGTCATGCCGGGCGTGCCTGCCGGCACCACGAAGGCCTTGATGCCGCCGCGCCCGGCGCTCTTGTCCACCGTCGCCCACACCACCACGAAGCCGCCTTCAGCGGTGGACGCGCCCTCGCCGCCGGTGCAGAAGATCTTCGTGCCGTCGAGCACCCACTCCTCACCGTCGAGCCGCGCCGTCGTCTGGATCGCCGCCGAGTCGGAGCCCGCGCCCGGCTCGGTGATCGCCATCGCGCCCCAGGCCGGCGGGCCGTCGCCCTGGAACACGGAGAGGAAGCGCTGCTTCTGCTCCTTCGTGCCGGCTGCGGCCACCGCGGAGCCGCCGAGCCCCGCGAAGGGCATGCGCAGGTAGAGGCCCGCGTCGCCCCAGCAGAGCTCCTCGGCCTGCATGCAGACCTGCACCATGCCGTCGCCCGGCCCCGCGACGAGCGGGCCGCCCTTCCTACCCTCGCGCCAGTACCAGTCCACCCACTCGTGCGGGAGCGCGTGCTCCTGGTCGTCGTACTTCCGCGAGATCGGCCGCATCCGGTCGCGCGCCATGGCGTGGAAGTGGTCGCGCGCCGCGCGCGCGGCCTCGGTGAGCTCGAAGGAGATCGGCATGCCTCGTCCTCCTCCTAGACCAACGCCAGCGCTTCGAAGCTGGCGAAGCCGCGCGCGTTCCGGAGCAGCAGCTCGGGCAGATAGTCGCGGATGTAGCCGTGGCCGCCGAGCACCTGCACCGCGCCGTCGGCCACGTCGAGCGCGATCCGCCGGACCTGGTCGAACGCGAGCGTGGCCTCGCGCAGGGCGAGCTCGCCCTGGTCGAGGCGCCAGGCGGCCTCCCAGGCGAGCAGGCGCGCGCCGTCGATCTCGATCGCCATCTGCGCAAGCAGGAACGCGATGGCCTGCTTCTGCGCGATCTTCGTGCCGAACGCCTCGCGCTCCTTCGCGTAGTCGCGGGCGATCTCGAAGGCCGCGCGTGCCACGCCCACGCCGAGCGCCGCGAGCGCGGTGCGCCCGCGCGCGATCACGCGCGCGAGATCGCTGCCCGCGGCCTCGCCGAGCCGGGCGTCGAGCGGTACACGCACGCCGGCCAGGGCGAGCTCCACCGTCGGGAGCGCCTGGATCCCCATCAGCGCCTCGCGCGTCGCACCGAGGCCCGGCGCGTCGCGCGGCACCAGGAAGCCCTGGGCGCGGCCTTCCTCGTCCGCGAAGACGAGCACGCTCTCGCCGCCGTCGAGCCAGGGCACCAGGCACTTCCTGCCGTCGAGCACGTAGTGCTTGCCGTCGCGCTTGGCCTGTGTGCGCGGCCGGAACGGGTCGGCCCCGAAGCCGGGCTCGACGAGCGCGAGCGAGCCGGGCACGAACGCGTCCCCCGCGAAGCGCGGCAGCCGGGCGGCCCGCTGCGCCGCGCTCCCGTGGTCGGCGAGCGGGAACGCGAGGAGGGCGGGCGAGAGGATCGCGAGCGCGGTCGCGAGATCGCCCCACGCGAGCTCCTCGGCGACGAGCACGCCCAGCACCGCGCTCCGCTCGCCGCCGCCGCCGAGCTCGCTCGGCAGCGCGTTCGCGACGAGCCCGAGCCCGTGCGCCGCCTCGATCGCCTCGCGCGCCGGCGTCTTCGCCTCCTCCGCCGCCCGCGCGCTTGGGCGGATCTCGTTCGCCGCGAACTGGCGCACCGTCTCGACGACGAGCGCCTGCTCCTCCGTCGGTTCGAAGTCGATCATGCTCCCGACTCTCGCGCGAGATCCGCGCGCGGCGGCGGCCCGAGGCGCGCAATGTCGGGCCGGTCGAACAGATCGCACGCCGCGCCTTCCGAGGCTCCGCACGCGAAGCGGTGCGGACCCGAGCGTGAACCTCTCGCGCCAACCGGCCCGACCCTGAGCACGCGAGGGCCGCCGGCCGCGCGCAACCCCGCCACGGTGCCTACACCCGCTCGATGATGGTGGCGATTCCCATCCCGCCGCCGATGCACATCGTGACCAGCGCCGTCGTCCTGTCCTGCCGCTCGAGCTCGTCGAGCACCGTGCCGAGCAGCATCGCGCCCGTCGCGCCGAGCGGGTGCCCGAGCGCGATTGCGCCGCCGTTCACGTTCACCCGCGCGGGGTCGAGGCCGAGGTCCTTCATCACCTTGAGCGGGATCGCGGCGAAGGCCTCGTTGATCTCGATCAGATCGATGTCGGAGGGCTTCATCTTCGCCTTGGCGAGGCAGCGCTCCGTCGCCGGCGTCGGCGCGGTCAGCATGATGATCGGCTCGTCGGCGGCCGTCGCCATCGCGATGAAGCGCGCGCGGGGCCGGATCCCGTGCGCCTTCGCATAGGCGGGCGAGGCGACCAGCACCGCACTCGCGCCGTCCACGATGCCGGACGAGTTCCCCGCGTGGTGGTGGTGCTCGATCTTCCCGAGCTGCGTGTATCGCGAGAGCGCGCGCTCGTCGAGCGAGCGCGTCTCGCCCGCGGGCCTGTACGCGCCGAGCCCGGCGAACGACGGCTCGAGCTTCGCGAGCCCAGCGGCGGTGGTGCCCGCGCGCGGATGCTCGTCGCGCTCGAGCACGGCCTTGCCCGCGCGGTCGCGCACGGGGACGAGCGACTTCGCGAAGCGCCCCTCCTTCTGGGCGACCTCGCAGCGCCGCTGGCTCTCGGCGGCGAAGCGGTCGAGGTCGTCGCGGCCGAAGCCCTCGAGCGTCGCGATCAGGTCGGCCGAGATCCCCTGCGGCACGAGCGGGTGCAGCTCGACCAGCTCCGGGTTGTTGCCGTCGAGGCCGCCGCCCGCTGCGCCCATCGGCACGCGCGACATCGACTCGACGCCGCCGCCGATCACCAGGTCCTGCTGGCCCGCCATCACCCCGAGCGCCGCGAAGTTCACGGCTTGCTGGCCCGAGCCGCAGAAGCGGTTCAGCGTCACGCCGCTCGCGGTCTTGGGATCCCAGCCCGCCGCAAGCACGGCGTTCCGCGCGATGCAGCCGGCCTGGTCGTTCACCTCGGAGACGCAGCCGGCGACCATGTCCTCGACGTCCTTCGGGTCGAAGCCGTTTCGGGCCTGGAGCGCGTTCAGGCACTGCGCGAGCAGGGCCTGGGGATGAATGCCCGAGAGCGCTCCGGTGTCCTTCTTGCCCTTGCCGCGCGGCGTCCGCACCGCGTCGATGATCCAGGCCTCGCCCATCTGTGCTCTCCTTCGTGTGCCCGCGTGAGGGAAGCGACCCTCGGCCCCGTGGGGTCCGGAGACGCGCCGGCACCGGGGCCGAAACGCGCCGATTCTATCGCTACGCGCCGTCTCGCGCGCCGCGAAATCCGTCGCTCCGCGGGATGCCCCGAGGGTTGACGCGTTTTCGAGGAAGGTCTAATCAACGCTCCGCCGACGATCCTGGCGTGACGGGGGCGCTTACCACCGGAAATGGGCTCTCATCGTCCCCGACGGGCTCGCACCGCTCTCTTCCTGATCGTGGCGGTCGCCGGGCTGGCCAGTCTCGTGTTCAACGAGGCCTCCGCCGACGAGCCGCTCGTGGCGAGGAGCGTGTGCGAGGCGCACGAGCTGAAGGCTCGGCTCGCGAAGGAGCCCGGCCTCGCGGTCGAGATCCCCGCCGAGTTCGACAAGGCCTGGCCCACGCTCGACGCCTGCCGTTCGCAGGAGGCCGCCTGGGATCCCGACGCGCCCGGCCCGCAGCAGCCGATCCCGTTCAGCCATAAGCACCACGCCGGGACCTTCGGCATCGACTGCCAATACTGCCACTCCGGCACCGACCGCTCGCGCGCCGCGGGCGTACCGTCGGTGGAGCTGTGCATGGGCTGTCACGAGCAGTTCCCCGCCGAGTATGACCAGCTCGAGGGCATCCAGATCCTGAAGCAGCACTGGGAGCAGAAGAAGCCGGTCGAGTGGGTTCAGATCCACCGCCTGCCCGAGCACGTGAAGTTCCAACACCAGGCGCACGTGCGCGCGGGCATCGACTGCCAGCAGTGCCACGGGCCGGTCCAGGAGCTCGACAAGCTCTACCTGGTGCCCGACACCAGATGGTGGCAGTACGGCCTGCCGACGCAGAAGCTCGAGATGGGGTGGTGCGTGATGTGCCACCGCGACAACGACGCTTCGCAGGACTGCCTCACCTGCCACTACTGAGGATCCATGCCCGAGATCGACCGACGCAGCTTCCTCAAGATCGCGGGCGTGAGCGCAGGCGCCGCCGCGGCGGCCGGCTGCTCGGATCACGTCGAGAAGCTGATCCCCTACGTGGTGCAGCCCGAGGAGGTCACGCCGGGCAATCCTGTCTGGTACGCGTCCACCTGCCGCGAGTGCTCCGTCGGCTGCGGCGTGCACGTGAAGACACGCGAGAGCCGCCCGATCAAGCTCGAGGGCAACCCCGACCATCCGATCAACAAGGGGCGTCTCTGCGCCCGGGCGCAGGCCTCCGTCGAGCGCACCTACTCGCCCGACCGCCATCAGGGACCGCTCCGCCGCGGCGCCTCGGGCCAGCTCGAGGCCGCCACCTGGGACGAGGCGCTCGCGCAGGTGGCCGCCGCGATCCGGGAGAACCCGGCGCGCGTGCGCGTGCTCGGCGGCGACCCCGGCGACACCGCGAGCCAGCTCCTCGACCGCTTCGTCTCCGCCGTCGGAGCAGGCGGGCGCATCGTCTACACGCCTTTCGCGCGCGAGGCGCTGCGCGCGGCGAGCGAGCAGGTGTTCGGCGTCGCGAGCGAGCCGATCTTCGACCTCTCCGGCGCGGACCTCGTGATCGACTTCGGCTCGGAGCTCCTCGAGAGCGGGCTCTCCCCCGTCGAGCACCAGCGGCAGTGGGCGGAGGTGCGCGACGTCGCCACGCACCCCGATGGCGGCGCACGGCTCGTGTACGTCGGCCCGCGTCTCTCGCTCACGGCTTCGTCGGCCGACGAGTGGCTGCCCGCGCGGCCCGGCAGCGAAGGCCTGCTCGCGCTCGCGCTCGCACGCGCGGCGCTCGAGGCGGGCGCGGGTGGCGGCGCGTACGCGGACTGGCTCGGCGGCCCGCTCGCCAACGCCGGGGCAGAGGCCGCGGCCCAGGCGACGGACGTGCCGGCCGAGACGATCCGACGCCTCGGCGCGGCGCTCGCGCGCGCGAGGGCTGCCGTCGCGCTGCCGCCGGGCAGCGCCGTCGCGAGCCGGCGCGCGGTCGGCGCCAACGCCTCCGTGCTGCTCCTGAACCAGATGCTGGGCGGGGTCGGGAGCCGCGTGATCGTGCCCCCCGCCGACGGCGTCACGCTCGCGCGCGCGAGCTACAAGGACCTGCTCGCGCTGATCCGCGAGATGCAGGACGGGCAGGTGGACGTGCTGCTGGTCCACCACGCGAACCCGGTCTACGCGGTCCCGCTCGGGACCGGCTTCCGCGAGGCGCTCGGCAAGGTGAAGCTCGTGGTCAGCTTCGCGAGCGCGAGCGACGAGACCTCCGCGGCGGCGCACGTCGTGTTGCCCGATCACGCGCCGCTCGAGGGCTGGGGCGACGCCCGGCCGCGGTCGGGCGTCCGCGGGCTGGTGCAGCCCACGCTGCGCCCGCTCTACGACACGCGCGCCTTCGGCGACACGATCCTCGACCTCGGCCGCTCGGTGTCGCCGGAAGCTGCGGCACAGCTCCCGGCCGGGAGCTTCCGCACGCAGCTCGAGGCAGCCTGGGCGGGCACGGACTTCCGCGCCGCGCTCAGGGCCGGGGGCAGCTTCGGCGCGCCCGTGCACGCGGCGGCCGGCTTCGACGTGAGCAAGGTCGAGGTGGCCGAGCCAGTCTTCACCGGCGAGGGCCAGCTCACGCTGCTCGCGTTCCCGCACCCCTTCCTCGGCGACGGCAGCGGCGCCGCGCTCCCGCTACTGCAGGAGATTCCCGACCCCGTCGCGCGCGTCGCGTGGGACAGCTGGGCCGAGCTGAGCCTCGCCACCGCGGAGAAGCTCGGTGTCGAGAGGGGGGACGTGCTCCGGCTCGAGAGCTCGACCGGCGCGATCGAGGTCTCGGCCTTCCCGCGCGGCGGGATCCGCGACGACGTGATCGCCGTCCCGACCGGCCAGGGCCATGGGGTCGGCCACTTCGCCTCGAAGGCGGGGCAGGGCCTCGCCGGCGTCGCGCGCGGCGTGAACGTGTGCGATCTGCTGCCCGGCGGCGGCGTCGACGAGAGCGGCGGCCGTGCCTGGCTGACGGAGCGCCCGCAGGTGAGCGCGACGGGCCGCTACCGCAGGCTCCCGCTCACCCAGTTCACGGACAACAAGCGCGAGCGACAGCTCGGCGAGGCGATCACGCTGGCGGCGCTCACCGGCCACGGCGAGGCGCACGGCGAGCACCATGGCCCGCACGAGATACGGAAGCCCTTCGACGCCGCCGCCGACGCCGCCGATGAGCAGTACGAGCGGACCTTCCACGAGCGGGGACAGGCCTCGGCGCGCGCGAGCGACTACCGCTGGGGCATGACGATCGACCTCGATCGCTGCACCGGCTGCAGCGCGTGCATCGCGGCCTGCTACGTCGAGAACAACCTGCCGCGCGTCGGCGAGGACGAGACGCGGCTCGTGCGACAGATGGCGTGGATTCGCATCGACCGCTTCGTGGGCGAGGGCGAGCCCGAGCTCACGGCGGGCCGCGTGCATCCGGCGCCGAGCCGCGAGAGGCTCGGCGAGACGGACGTCCGCAATGCACCTCTCCTGTGCCAGCACTGCGGCGCCGCGCCGTGCGAGCCGGTGTGCCCGGTCATCGCGACCTACCACAACGAGGAAGGTCTGAACGCGATGATCTACAACCGCTGCATCGGCACGCGATACTGCGCGAACAACTGCCCGTACAAGGTCCGCCGCTTCAACTACTTCGATCACCAGCTCACCAAGTGGCCCGCCCCGATGGAGCTCGGGCTCAACCCCGACGTGACCGTGCGCGGCCAGGGCGTGATGGAGAAGTGCACCTTCTGCGTGCAGCGTGTCCAGTACGCGCGGCAGCTGGCGAGAAACGCGGGCCAGCCGAAGATCCCCGATGGCGCGGTGGTGACGGCCTGCCAGCAGTCGTGCCCGTCGAACGCGATCCACTTCGGCAACCTGCGCGATCGCGAGAGCCAGGTCTCGAAGCAGGCCGCCGATCCGAAGCGCGGCTACCACGCGCTGCACATGCTGAACACCCGCCCCGCGGTGACCTACCTGTCGAAGGTCCTCCGCGGGAAGGTCGAGAGCTGAACCATGACGCCGCCGCCCGCACTCTCTGCCGTCCCGTCGCCGCACGCCGCTCCGGCCGCCGCCGAGTCGAAGATCAACCGCGACATTCTGTCGGTGATGCAGGGCGTCTCGCCCGGCTACTTCCTGCTGCTCGGCGCGACGCTGCTGACGGTGACGGCGGCCGCGCTCACCTGGATCTACCAGATCTACCTCGGGCTCGGCGTCGCGGGCTACACGCACCCGGTGTTCTGGGGCGTGTACATCGTGACCTTCGTGTTCTGGGTCGGCATCGCGCACGCCGGCACGCTGATCTCGGCGATCCTCTATCTGTTCCGCGCGAAGTGGCGGAACGCCATCAACCGCAGCGCCGAGGCGATGACGGTGATGGCCGTGATGACGGCCGGCATGTTCCTCGGCATCCACGTCGGCCGGATCTGGAAGGCGTACTTCATCCTGCCCTACCCGAACCAGCGCGGGCTCTGGGTGAACTTCCGCAGCCCGCTCGAGTGGGACACCTTCGCGATCTCCACCTACGCGACGGTCTCGATCGTGTTCCTCTACATCGGCATGATCCCCGACCTCGCGATCGCGCGAGACCGCACGCGGAGCTGGCGGAAGCTCCTCTACACCGCGCTCGCGCTCGGCTGGCAGGGCACCTCGCGGCAGTGGAAGGCGCACAACCGCTCGGTGCTGCACCTATCGGGCCTCGCCACGCCGCTCGTGCTCTCGGTGCACAGCGTCGTGTCCTGGGACTTCGCGATGTCGATCGTGCCGGGCTGGCACGCCACGATCTTCGCGCCCTACTTCGTGGCCGGCGCGATCTTCTCGGGCTTCGCGATGGTGCTGACGATGATGATCCCGGTGCGCCGCATCTTCGGCCTCGAGGCGTACATCACGAACTATCACTTCGACAACATGGCGCGCTTCATCCTGCTCACGTCGTGGATCGTGGGCTACGCGTACATCACCGAGTACTTCGTTGCGTGGTACAGCGGCGTCGAGCCCGAGCAGACCTCGTTCTGGCTGCGCGCGTTCGGTCCCTACTGGTTCTCGACGTGGACGATGATCACGTGCAACGTGGTCTTCCCGCAGCTGTTCTGGTTCAAGCGGCTCCGCACCCACGTCCCGACGCTGTTCGTGGTCTCCACCTTGGTGAACATCGGGATGTGGTTCGAGCGCTACGTCATCATCATCACCGGCCTGTCGCGCGAGTACGACCCTGCCGTGTGGGGCGTCTACACGCCGACCTGGGCCGAGCTCACCATCCTCGCCGGCAGCTTCGCGTTCTTCGCGATGCTGTTCCTGATCTTCCTGAAGATCTTCCCCGTGATCGCGATCGCCGAGGTGAAGGAGCTCGCGATCCACGAAAAGGCCCACGCGGGCCACGGAGCGCACTGATGCCGTCGCTGCAGGGCATCTTCGATGCCCCCGGGCACGTGGCCGAGGCCGCGAAGCGGCTCAAGAACCGCGGCTTCAGCGACCTCGAGATCTACGCGCCGGCGCCGTTCCCGGACCTCGACGGCGCGCTCGACCCGAAGCCGAGCAAGGTCCGCATCTTCACGCTGGTCGGCGGTCTCACGGGCGTGGTGACCGGCTACGCGATGGCGATCTGGATGTCGGTCGACTGGCCCGTGATGATCGGCGGCAAGCCCTTCGCCGCGATCCCGACCTACACGATCATCGGCTTCGAGCTCACGATCCTCTTCGGCGCCCTCGCCACGCTGCTCGGCCTGCTCGTGGTGGGGCGGCTCCCGTACGGCAGCTTCGGCGGCCACGACAAGGGCTACGACGTGCGCTTCTCGGCCGAGGAGTTCGGCCTGGTGGTCGGCTGCCGCGAGCGCGACGTCGCCGAGGTCGACGCACTCCTGCGCGCGCACCACGCGAAGGAGGTGAACCTTGTCGAAGCAAGCTGAGGACTTCGCTCGGGTTTTCGTCTCCGCTCGGCACACGCGAGGCAACGCCTCGCGTGGCCTCGCTGCGCGCCGCACGGAGCGCGGCTTGCTGCGCCGCTCACAGGCGCTCTTCGCGTTGCTGTTGCTGCTCACGACCGGTTCGTTCGGCTGCTGGGAGCAGTGGTCCGAGGAGTGGTGGCCGCAGATGAAGTGGCAGAAGGCGTTGCAGGCCTTCGAGCGCGTGCAGTTCGAGGACCAGGTCGCGCCCTTCCTGCCGCCGGAGGGCGCGGTCGCGGTGGACGCCGAGCCGCCGCTCCTGCCGCAGTACGACCCCGGCGTCGACGCGCTCGTGAACCCGTTCGCAGGGGGCGACTTCACGTCGCTGGCCCGCGGCAAGCAGAGCTACCAGACGTACTGCGTCACGTGTCACGGGCCCGCCGGCATGGGCGACGGCCCGGTCTCGATGGCGAGCCCGCAGAAGGGCCCGTTCGCCGGCGTCTTCCCGCTCGTCACCGCGCTCGGGCGCAGCGACGGCTACATCTACAACCTGATCCGGGGCGGTGGGCAGCGCATGCCGTCCTACCAGCGCATCCCGCCCGAGGAGCGCTGGCACCTCGTGAACTACGTCCGCTACCTGCAGCGAGGGGGCCGCCCGTGAGCGCCGGCTACGTCGATCGCGCGAGCCTGCGCGCGCTTCCCCAGCCGGCCGCGACCGTCGCCGCCGCGCTCGCCGCGCTCGGCGCCGCCTGCTTCCTGTACGGCCTCGCGAGCGATCCCGCCACGGCGTGGCGTGCCTTCCACGTGAACACGCTCTACTTCGGCGGCATCGCGCAGGGCGGCATCATCATCGCCTGCATCTTCACGATCGTGGGCGCGCGCTGGCCCGGCCCGGTGCGGCGCATCGCAGAGAGCCTCGGCGCGTGGGTGCCGATCACGCTGCTGCTCTCGGTGGTGGGCTTCCTCGGTCGCCATCACGTGTACCCGTGGATCGGGCACCCGCCGCCCGGCAAGGAGGCCTGGCTCACGATCGGACGCCTCTACGCGACGGACTGGGGCGTGTTCGCGCTGCTCGGCGTGCTCTCGCTCCTGTTCCTCCGCGCGTCGCTCCGGCCCGCGCTCAAGGCCGCCGAGGGCGAGGCGAGCGGCTTCGCGAAGGGCCTGATCGCGCGCCTCACCGCGGGCTGGCAGGGCGACGAGGCCGAGCGCGAGGCCTCGGCCCAGCGCACGCGCTTCCTCGCGCCGATCATCTGCCTCGCCTACGCGTTCGGCTTCAGCCTGATCGCCTTCGACCAGGTCATGTCGCTCACGCCGACCTGGTTCTCGAACCTGTTCGGCGCGTTCTTCGCCTGGGGTGGCTTCCTGTCCGCGGTATCGGTGACGGCGCTCCTCACCGTGCTGCACCGCAACTACCCGGGCTTCGAGGGCGAGATCCACACCGACCGGCTCCACGACCTCGGCAAGATGGTCTTCGCGTTCTCGATCTTCTGGATGTACCTGTTCTTCTCGCAGTACCTGGTGATCTGGTACGGCAACCTGCCCGAGGAGACGCAGTTCTTCAACACGCGCCTCGGCAGCGAGTTCCTGATGGACACCTGGTACTGGCAGGGCTGGTGGGAACGGGTCTGGGGCGAGCCCTGGGTCAAGGTCACGCTGCTCGCGTGGATCTGTATCTGGGTGATCCCGTTCTGGTGCCTGCTCGGCCAGAAGCCCAAGAAGACTGGCTGGTTCCTCGCCACGATCGCGACCGTGTCGGCCTTCGGCTTCTGGATCGAGCGCAACGTGCTGGTCTGGCCCTCGCTCGTGCCGGAGAACACGTGGGCGTTCCTGGGCGTGGTGCAGATCGGCACGGCGCTCGGCTTCCTCGGGCTCTTTGCGCTCACCTTCCTGGTCTTCACGCGCCGCTTCCCGTCGCTGGCCGTCCCGCGCAAGTAGCCCGCACCGAGTCGGTACGTTCGTCCAAACGTCCGGTCGCTGCTCCCGGCGCTCGTGCGCGCGGCAGGGGCCCGAGGCGCGCAATGTCGGGCCGGTCGAACGGGTCGTACGACGCGCCGCCCGAGGCTCCGCACGCGAAGCGGTGCGGACCCGAGCGTGAGCCTCCGCGGCGAACCGGCCCGACCCTGAGCACGCGAGGGCCCCTGCCGCGCGCAGAGGGGGCAACGTTTCGACGTTTCGAAGAACGTCCCCGCTCGGGCGCGATCTCCTAGACTAGGGCGATGCGCGACGGAGAACGGGAGTTCCGCCTCGCCGGCGGCCGCGCGCTCGCGCTGCGCGAGAGCGGGCTGCTCCATCCAGACGGCGCGGCGCAGCGCTTCACGCCCTACTCCGAGCTGATCCACCTGAGCCTCGATGCGGGGGCGCTCACGCTCGGCGCGCGGCGTGGCGCCTGGCGCATGCCGCGTGCGGACTTCGCCGCGCCGGGTGCCGCGGGCGAGGCCCTCGACGCGCTCCGCGAGCGCGTCGCGGCGCTCCCCGACGGAGCTGCGCGCGAGGAGCGCCAGCGCGCGCTCGACCGCCGCCTCGGGGAGAGGAGGCGGCTCGCGCTTGCCCCCGCGCTCACCGGGCTGATGGCGCTCCTGTTCGTCCTGTCCCGCGCCTTTCCCGCGCTCTCGATCGAGGGCGAGTACTGGGGCGAGCTCGGCTTCCTCGACGAGCCCTGGCGCCTCGTCACCGCGCAAATCCTCCACGAGGACTTCCGCCACCTCGCCTCGAACGCGCTCGGCCTCCTGCTGCTCGGCGGCCTCCTCGAGCGGCAGCTCGGCGCGGCGCGGACGGCACTCGTGCTCGCGGCCGCCGGCCTCGGCGCGATGCTCGGCTCCTGGTTCGCGGGCTACGACCGCGCGATGGGAGCCTCGGGCCTGGTCACCGGCGTCGCGGGCGCGCTGCTCGCGCTCGAGCTCCGGCGCCCCGATCTCGTCCCCGGGCCGTGGCGCCCGCGGCGGCGGCTCCTGGTGGGCACGTTCGCGCTCTGCGCGGTGTTCCTGCTCTTCGTGCCGCGCGTCGCGCACGCCGCCCACCTGGGCGGATTCCTGGCGGGCGGCGCCGCGCTCGTCGGCCTCGCGCCGGCGAACGTCGCGGGCTTCGCCGAGGGCCCGATACTGCGAGCGCTGGACGCCAGCCTCGTCGCGCTCCTCGCGCTCGCGCTCGTGCCGCTCGGGCGCGGTGTCCTCGACCCCGACCGCGTCGCCGTGCTCCGGGCGGAACGCCTGCTCGCGAAGGAGGAGCCGAACGCCCTCGCGCTCAACAACTACGCCTGGACCCTCGCATCCTCCGAGCAGCCGTCGGAGCAGCAGCTCGAGGTCGCCCTCGACCTCGCGCGCCGCGCCGTGCGCGAGACGAGGCGCAGTGACGCGAACCTCCTCGACACGCTCGCCGAGGTGTACTTCCAGAGCGGCCGCCTCGAGGAGGCCCTCGAGACGATCGACGAGGCAATCGAGCTCGCGCCCGAAGAGCCCTACTTCCGCGAGCAGAGGCGGCGCTTCCAGGGCGAGCGCGCGCGGGACGACCGCCCGGAGCCGCCCGAAGCGTTCCCGGAGCTCCCCGTACCGCGGCTGCCCGGCTTCGAAGAGGAGAGCCCGGGCGTCCGCGTCTGAGCCGCGCTCAGAAGCGGACCACGCCGAGCTCGGCGGGGATCGCGTTCCGCTCGCCGGGATCGGAGAAGCTCGGCGGGCAGAAGAGGATCTGGCCGATCCGCCGGTGCGTCGCCTCCGGCCCGCTCCCGAGCGTGGCCCAGATCGTCGCGATCTCGCCGGCCGGGTCGTCACGCTCCCAGGCGCTCGTGTACGGGAAGCGGGACTCCGTGGCGACGAGCCCGAAGTCGCCGCGCTCGTTCGAGCGCGTGCACGGGCAGGCGCCGGGCTCGCCGATCGAGACGAGCACGCCCTCCCGCGCCTCGCCCGTCTCGGCGTGGACGAGGCGCCCGACGAGCGTCGGGTACTGGATCACGCGCTGCGGGATCGGGAGCACGACGCACGCCTCGAGCCCGAGGGCGGCGGCAGCGAGGAGAGCGAGTCGCGCGCATCGCGGCGTTCCTTCAGGGGGTGAGGCGGTCCCCGTCGTCGGGGACGTGCACGCGCCCGCGGAAGCCGCCCTCCTCGACCACGCTCTCGTACTGCGAGGCGAAGGGCGGCGGCGGGCGGAGCCGCGTCAGCACCACGCTCCGGACGCCGGCTTCGCTCGCGAGCGCCCCGATCGCCTCGAGCCGCGGGTGCGCCTCGGCCTCGCGGAGGAGCGCGTCGAACCCGACGACGCCCGCCTCGCGCGCCCGCTCGAGCGACGCGCCGTAGACCGCCTCGGTCACCCAGAAGTCGGCGCCCCGTGCCGCGCTGGCGAGCGCGTCGGGGAGGGCGCTCCCGGCCGTGACGACCACGCTGCGGCCGGCGCCTTCGACGCGCCAGGCGAGGGCCAGGAGCGGGCCACCCGCGAGTGCCGCGGCGCGCGCCTGGAGCCCGCCCGCTGCGACGCTCGCCTCGGCGTCGACCTCGTGGACCTCGAGCGCGCGGCCGGCCGCGGGGAGCGAGAACGCGGCCGCCTGGGCGTCCGCCTGCGTTGCGAGCGCGCGCGTGAGGCCCGCGGCGAGCGCGCGCGTGCCGGGCGGGCCGTACACGACCAGCGGGGTCTCGCGGCCGCGCAGCCAGCCGGTCAGCCAGAGGTCGTCGAGGCCGAGCACGTTCTCCGCCGCGAGGCTCGTGAGCAGCACGAGGCGCGCCTGCTCGACGGGGATCGCGGCGGCGCGGAGCGCCTCGGTGACCCCGCGCCCCGCGTCGATCAGCACGAGGTCCTCTCCCAGGCCCACGGCGAGCGCGGGCCCGCGCCGCCAGTGGTTCTCGAACGTGCCGCCGCTCCCGAGCGTGACGAGCGTGAAGCGTTCGAACTCGGCGGACGGCAGCGCGGCGACGCCGGCCGCCGCCTTCTCGAAGCGCTTCGAGAGGAACGCGAACACCCACATCGCCACCACGACTGCCACCAGCACGCCGAGGAGCGCGATCCGTACGCTCGCGGTCACGCGAAGACCACGGTCTTGTTCTGGTAGACGAGGATTCGGTCCTCGAGGTGCCAGCGCACGGCGCGCGCGAGCACGGTGCGCTCGAGATCGCGGCCCTTGCGCACCAGATCCTCGATCGAGTCGCGATGGGAGGTGCGCGCCACGTCCTGCTCGATGATCGGACCGTCGTCGAGGTCGGTGGTCGCATAGTGCGCGGTAGCCCCGATGAGCTTGACGCCGCGCTCCGCGGCCTGGTGGTGCGGCTTCCCGCCCGAGAAGGCCGGCAGGAAGGAGTGGTGGATGTTGATGATGCGCCCGGGCATGCGGTCGACGAAGGCGCCCGACAGGATCTGCATGTAGCGGGCGAGCACGACCAGGTCGATCCGCTCCGCCTCGAGGAGCGCGAGCTCGCGGGCCTCCTGCTCGGCCTTCTTCGCGGGGGTGATCGGGAAGACCTCGAAGCGGATCCCGTGCTGCTCGGCGGTCGGGCGGAGGTCCGGGTGGTTGCTCACGATCAGCGCGATCTCGCAGGAGAGCTCGCCCGCGCGGTGACGCCAGAGCAGGTCCACCAGGCAGTGCTCGTAGCGCGAGACGAAGATGGCCACGCGCTTCCGCTGGGCGGCGTAGGCGAGCTGCCAGCTCATGCGGAAGCGCTCCGCGACCTCACGGATCCCGCGCTCGAGGCTCACGCGGTCGGTCAGCATCTCCTCGAGGTCGAAGCGGATGCGCTGGAAGAACTGGCCCACCACCGGGTCGGTGTGCTGGTCCGCGTCCAGGATGTTCGCGCCGTGCCCGTGCAGCACCTGCGCCAGCGCTGCCACGATGCCGCGCCGGTCCGGGCAGCTCACCAGCAGGACGGCCGTGTCCTGCGGCTCTCGTGCGCGCTCGGCCGGCATGCGGGCGGCAGTCTAGCCGCGCCGCGCACGCTCCGATAAGGTCGGCGGCAGGGAATCTCACTCATTCCCGAGTCCCGAGCCGGCACGTGGCCGGTCAGGGGCGGCCCGCGGCGGCCGGGAACGGCGCCTGCCTCACCGCGGGAGGCGAGCAACTGGGCTTCGCCAGAAACGATCCAACGCCGAGAAGGAGGTGACGCATTGGAACAACCCAAGACTACGGCGAGTGAGGTGGCGGCGTCCTGACGCCACACGTCTTCGACCGACTTTCTTCTCGGTGACGAAGGGACGCCTGTCCCAGGCCACCGCCCCGGGAGCGCGGACGCCGTAGCCGCCTCGGGATCCGGGCCGAGCGCCCGCATCCGCTCCCGGGGTTCCTGCTTCTCGGCGCCGGCGCGGCGTACGAGCGGGCCCGCAGCGAGCCGGAAGGCGAGGCGCGACGCGCGGGCAGCATTCGCGCGGAGCCCTCGGTCACGCGAGAGCGCGGCTCTCGAACTGTGACCCTCCGCACAGCACGCCAGCGCGTCCGGATGCGATGCTCGCATCGTCAGCGCCGCGTGAGCGGAGTTTTCCCGCGCGCGGCTCGCTCTGGCCCGCCGGGGTCTGGACGGTCCGGACCCCAACCCCGTCCGGGTGGCGTTGGAGCGGGCCGCGCGCGTCGCTTTTGGGCGTCTTCCTGCGCGCCGCCTGTGTAGAATCCGGCGCAATGTCCAGCGGGGGGCGCGTCCACCTCGATCCGATGACGCCGCTCGGCCTCTTCGAGCGCACGCTCCGCGTCTTCCCGGATCGGCCCGCGGTGGTCTACGGCGAAGAGCGTTGGAGCTACCGGCGCTTCGCCGAGGAGGTCGGCCGGCTCGCGGGCGCACTGGTTCGCGCCGGCATCGAGCCCGGCGACCGCGTCGCGTTCCTCGCGCCGAACGTCCCGGCGCTCCTCGCCGCCCACTTCGCCGTGCTCCAGGTGAAGGCCGCGCTCGTCGCGATCAACACGCGCCTCCAGGCCGAAGAGGTCGGCTACATCCTGAACCACTCGGGCGCGAAGCTCGTGCTCTGCGACCCGGAGCTCGCGGGCGCGGTGAGCGGGGCGCCGGGCGGCCTCGCCGCGCGCCCGCGCCTGGTGAACGTGGAGGATCCCGTCGCCGGCGTTCGCGGCCGCCCGCTCGACGGGCCGTGCTACGCCGAGTTCGTGGACGGCGCACCCGTGCTCCCGGTGCGCGGCGAGGTAGACGACGAGGAGCGCATCACCTCGCTCAACTACACCTCGGGCACCACGGGCCGCCCGAAGGGTGTGATGTACACGCACCGCGGCGCGTTCCTGAACGCGCTCGGCGAGATGTACGTGCACGGGCTCGGCCGCGACAGCGTGTTCCTCTGGACGCTCCCGCTCTTCCACTGCAACGGCTGGTGCTTTCCCTGGGCCGTCACCGGAGCGGGCGGCACGCACGTGATGCTGCGCGCGATCGATCCGGTGCGGATCCGCGCGCTGATCGACGCCGAGGGCGTCACGCACTTCAACGGTGCGCCCACCGTGCTGCTGATGATCGCCGAGTCGGAGGCCTTCCGCGGCGCGCGCTTCGAGCCGCCGCTCCGCGTGGCCACGGGCGGCGCGCCGCCCTCGCCGACGATCCTCCGCCGCATGGAGGAGCTCGGCGTGCGCGTGATCCACCTCTACGGGCTCACCGAGACCTACGGGCCGCACGTCTACTGCGAGATGCAGCGCGACTGGGAGGCGCTCGACGTCGAGGGCCGCGCGCGCGTGATGGCGCGTCAAGGCGTGCCGTACCACCACGCCATCCACCTGAGGGTGGTGGACGAGGAGATGCGGGACGTGCCCGCCGACGCGGCGACGATGGGCGAGGTCGTGATGCGGGGAAACAACGTGATGAAGGGCTACTTCGAGGACCCCGAAGCGACCGCGCAGGCCTTCCGCGGCGGCTGGTTCCACTCCGGCGACATCGGCGTGCTCCACCCCGACGGCTACATCGAGCTCCGCGACCGCAAGAAGGACATCATCATCAGCGGCGGCGAGAACATCTCGACGATCGAGGTGGAGCACACGCTCGTGAAGCATCCGGCGGTGCTCGAGTGCGCCGTCGTCGCGACGCCGCACGAGAAGTGGGGCGAGGTGCCGAAGGCGTTCGTCTCGCTCCGGCCCGGAGCGAAGGTGACCGAGCGGGAGCTGATCGACTTCTGCCGCGAGCGCCTCGCGCACTTCAAGTGCCCGAAGGCGATCGAGTTCACCGAGCTCCCGAAGACCTCGACCGGCAAGATCCAGAAGTTCCGCCTCCGCGAGAAGGAATGGGCGGGCCGCGACAAGCGGATCCAGGGATGAGGGCGCTCGTCCTCGCTCTCGCGCTCCTCGCGGCCGCCGCGCCGGCCGCGGCGGAGACTCCCGAGCAGCGCCTCGCCCACGCGGTCGCCTTCGAGACCATCTCGCACGAAGACCCGCAGGCGTTCGACCCCGCGTCGTTCGAGGCGCTCCACGCCTGGCTCGCGACCGCGTTCCCGCGCGTCCACGCCACGCTCGCGCGCGAGAAGGTCGGCGTTGCGAGCCTCCTCTACCACTGGCCCGGGCGCGACGCCTCGCTCGCGCCGATCCTCCTCGTCTCCCATCTCGACGTGGTGCCGGCGGTGGATCCCGAGACGTGGACCCACCCGCCGTTCGCCGGCATGATCGCGGACGGCTTCGTGTGGGGGCGCGGCACGCTCGACGACAAGGCCGGCGTGATGGCCATCCTCGAGGCGCTCGAGCGGCTCGCGGCCGCCGGCTTCGTGCCCGAGCGCGGCATCTACGTGGGCTTCGGGCACGACGAGGAGGTGAGCGGCGAGGCGGGGGCCGGGGCGATCACGAAGCTCCTCGCGGAGCGCGGCGTCCGCGCCTGGTTCAGTCTCGACGAAGGGAGCGTGATCGCGGGCCCCGGTGCGACCACACTGGTCGACGTGCCCCTCGCCCTGATCGGCGTCGCGGAGAAGGGCTACCTCACCCTGCGGCTCACCGCGCGTGCCACGGGAGGGCACTCGAGCATGCCCCCGCCGTCCACCGCGATCGGGCGGCTCGCCCGCGCGATCGTGCGGCTCGAGGAGCGGCCACTCGAGGCGCGCACGCAGGGCGTGGTCTCGGACATGCTGCGCGACATCGCGCCCCACGTCGGCGGCTTCCGGGGCTTCGTGCTCGGCTCACCCGGGCTCTTCGGCCCGCTCATCGAGTCGCAGCTCGCCGCCGAGCCGACCACGAACGCGATGGTGCGGACCACCACCGCCGTGACCATGATCGACGGAGGCGTGAAGGCGAACGTGCTACCGCGCGAGGCCTCCGCGCGCGTGAACTTCCGCCTCTTGCCCGGCGACACGAGCGACGCGGTGATCGCCCACGTGCGCGCCGCCATCGACGACCCGGAGATCGAGATCGTCGCCGAGGAGGTCACCGAGGCATCGCCCGTGGCCGACGTCCATTCGGACGCCTATGCGCTCCTCGCCGCCCAGATCCACGAGAGCGTGCCCGATGCCGTCGTGGCGCCGTCTCTCGTCGTCGGCGCAACCGATTCGCGTCACTATGCCCAGGTCTCGGAGAACGCCTTCCGCTTCCTGCCCGTTCGCATCGAAGCCGACGACTTCGAACGCGTCCACGGCCGCGACGAACGGATCTCCGTCGAGAGCTACAACCAGGCGATCGACTTCCTCGAGCGGCTCGTGCGGAGGGCGGCTGGCGGCGAGCCGCTGGCCGCGCGCTGAGAGTGCGAGTTCGTCGCAAGGCGATGCTCTTACGCAGGAGGTCAGAGACATGGCAGCACGTGAGACTCGGGGATCCTCGTTCGGCGGCTGCTCTTTCAGCAAGGCCAGCCCCGCGCACGGCAAGTTCGCGCCTTCCACGCAGGTGGTGAACCTCGTCATCCCCTTCGAGGAAGCCCTCAAGCTCAACCTCGCGGTCGATGAGGGCGTGCGCCGGCTCAACGCGAGTCAGCGCCGGGGCAGGCGGGCTGCGCTGAACCTCACGCTCCACTTCCACACCGAGCGCATCACCGTGAGCGAGACCCGCGCCGCGCGCTGACTCCAGCGGCGCAGATTTCGTGACAGGGAGCGCACGTCCCCCTCGTCACGGTGAGTCGTGCCAGGCATCCGCCACGGTCGCATCGGGCGGGGCGTCCGCGAAGAGCTCGGGCGGGAGCAGGGCGGCGGCGGCCGCGAGCGCCTGACCCGCTTCGGCGTTGCGGCCGGCCGCGAGGAGCGCGCCGGCGACCTGGAGCGCGTGCCCGCCCTCACCCGCGCGCAGGGCCGGCTCGGGAAGCGCCGCGAGCGCACCGGCGGCGAGGGCGGACTCGCGAAGCGACTTTGCGAAGGCGGCATAGTCGAGGCCCGTGATCGCGGCCTGCTTGCCGTCGCGGCCGGCGTGGGTGCGCGCGGCGAGGAGCTCGATGACGGGCCGATCGTCGGTGTTGCGCGGTGCCTCGCGCCACGCCGCGGCGTGGGGCGCGAGCGGCGCCAGATAGAGGGAGAAGGGGCCGAGCGGGTGGGTGACCCAGCGGTCGGAGACGCCGGCCGCACGGAGCTCCGCGGCGCGTCCGGCGACGACGCCGGGGTCTGGTGTGGCGCCGGCGCCGCCGACCAGCGCCAGAATGGGATGGCGCGCGAAGAGGTCGCCGCGCAACGCGAACGCGTCGGGGAAGACGTCGGCGAAGGTCGCCGCGATCACGGTGAGCTCCTCGGCCGAGAGTTGATAGAGCGGGAGCCACTGGCAGAAGAGCCCGCCCGGCTCGAGTCGGGCCCGCGCCGCCTCGAAGTGCTCGCGCGCGTAGAGCGAGCCGGTGCCGGCCTGCCAGGGCACGAAGAGGTCGGCGACGATCACGTCGAAGCGCACTCCAGTCGCGCGCAGGAAGTTCCGCGCGTCGTCGAGCACGACTTCGCTCCTCGGATCGTCATAGACGCTCCGGCTCTCGATCGCAAAGTAGGCCCGCGCGGCCGCCGCGACGCCGGGCACGATCTCCGCGAGCGAGATGCGCTCCACGCTCGGGTGCACGAGCGCGGCGCCCGCGCTGCTGCCGGTGGCAGAGCCGAGGAACGCCACGCGCCGCGGCGCCGGGTGGAGGAGCAGAGGCAGGTGCCCCTGGCGCTCCTGGCGCACGGCGTCCGTGCTCCCGCCGAGCGCATAGTGGTTGTCGATCTGGATCCAGCGCCCGCCGTCGCGCTCGAGCACCGCAACCAGGCCGGCCGCGCTCTGCTCCGCGGCGAGGAGCCGCGCGCCGTCCTCGACGCGGAGCGCCGGCTGCGCGAGCGGGCTCCCGCGCGAGATCACCGCCATCCAGCCGATCCCGAGCGCGACGTCGCGCAGGAGGCGCGAGCCGCCCGGCGTGCGCGGCACGAGGAAGATTGCGGCGATGGCGTGGACGAGGCCGACCGCGGCGAGGGCGAGCCAGAGGCCGAGCGTCGGGAGCAGCACGTAGGGCGCAAGGAGCGCGCCGGCGATCGCACCCGCCATGTTCCAGGCGAGGAGCGAGCCCGCGAGCGCGCCCGGAACGGCCGCGCTGCCCGCCTGGTGGCCCGCGAGCGCGAGCAGGGCGGGCAGCACGCCGGCGGCGGCGAGGAGACCGGGCCCCGCCGTAGCCGCGGCGAGCCCGAACGCGCGCCACAGGTAGCCGGGCCAGGGGCGCTCGCTCCCGAGGTAGGCGAGGCCCTCGGTCGCGCCGACGAACACCGCGGGGAAGGCGGTGTATGCGAGCGCAGCGCCGACCAGACACCAGCCGAGTACGCTCGCGGCGGGCACGCGCGTGCGGAGCTCGAGAAGGGCCACGAGGAGCGCGCCAGCCGCGAGCGCGAGCAGCGTCACGATCAAGACGGCGCCGAACGCGTAGGTCGACTGGTTCAGCACGCGGGCGAAGGCCTGTATGAGGAGCACCTGCGCCGCGAACGCAGTGAGGCCCGAGAGCGCGGCGAGCGCGCGGAGGCTCCGCGCGGGCGGGCCGGAGCGCGCGGGGGACGTCGCGGGCTTCGCCTGCGCGGGCAGGCGCCGGCTCGCGGCGAGCGCGCCGAGCCCCGCCGCCGCGAGGAGCCCCGCGCCTACCGCGTTCCCGGCGGCGACGCCGAGCCGCTCCGGCAACACGAAGCTCGCGAGTCCGACGCCGAGCGCGGCGCCCGCCGTGTTCGTGCCGTAGAGGAGGGCGCCGCCACCGCCGAGCGCCGCGGGCGCGCCGACGCTCGCCGCAGCGAGGAGTGGGAGCGAGGCGCCGAAGCAGAGCGCCGCAGGCAAGGTCGCGAGGAGGGCCACGCCGTAGCGGGCGGCGCCGAGCCCGCGCGGGCTCGCGCGGAGCGCGTCGTACGCGGGGTCGAGGAGTGCGCCCGCGAGCGCGAGGAGCGCGGGGACGAGGAGCGCCGCAGCGGCGGCCGCGAGCTCGAGCACGCCGTATGCCGCGAGCGGGCGGCGCACGCGGCCGACGAAGCGGCTCGCGAGCGCCGCGCCGAGCGCCTGGCCCGTGAAGAACGCGACCAGCGTCGCCGACACCGCGGGCGCGCTCGCGCCGAGGAGCAGGCGGAGCCAGCGGAGCCAGGTGGTCTCCACGACCAGCGCGCCCACGCCCGAGACCAGGAAGAGCGCAGCCGCGAGCACGAGCGGAACGACCCTTCCGCTCGCGAGCGGAACCGGAGCCCGCGCGCCGCGCGGCGGGGCGGGCTCCAACTAGCGGCGCTCGCCGAGAATCGCCTCGACCTCGGCCACGTCGCCGGGGACGTCCACGGGCACGCTTCGCCAGCCCTCGATCACGGCGCAGCGGATCGCGAAGCCGTGCTCGAGCGCCCGCAGCTGCTCGAGCCCCTCGGCGCGCTCGGCCGCGCCGGGCGCGAGCGCGACGAACTGCGCGAGGAAGGGCCTGCGGTAGGCGTAGAGGCCGACGTGCTGGAGCCAGCGCGGCGCGGGGGCGTCCGCGCGGCGGTAGGGGATCGGCGCGCGCGAGAAGTAGAGCGCGCGCCCGCGTGCGTCGAGGACCACCTTCACGCGGTTGGGGTCGGCGAGCGCCGTCCCCTCGAGCGGATGGGCCACCGTCGCCATGGGCGCGTCGGGGTCGGCCTCGAGCGCCTCCACCGCTGCGTCGATCACGAAGCCCTCGATCAGCGGCTCGTCGCCCTGGACGTTCACCACGATCGCATCGGAGAGCTTCGCCGCCGCCTCGGCGAGGCGGTCGGTTCCGGTGGGATGCTCGGGCGATGTCATCACCACGGGGGCACCGACGGCTTTCGCCACGGCCGCGATGCGCTCGTCGTCGGTGGCGACGAGCACGTCGCGGAGCTTCTTCGCGCGCCGCGCGCCCTCGATCACGTGCGCGAGCATCGGCCGGCCCGCGATCTCCGCCAAAGGCTTGCCCGGGAACCGCGAGGCCCGGTAGCGCGCCGGGATGATCCCCACGGCCGACATGGCGAGCGACGATAGCTAAAGTCCCGACGTGTCCGAGTCTGCCCCCCGGCCGCGCGCGAAGGTCACGAGTGTCGTCTCCAACAAGGGCGGCGTGGGCAAGACCACCGTGGCCACGAATCTGGCCATCTACCTGCGCGCGCTCCACGAGGAGCTGCCGGTCGCGCTGGTCACGCTCGACGACCAGTCGATCGTGGAGCGCATGTTCCGGCTGGGGCAGCCGTCCGCCGACGCCGGCAACCTGAAGCACGGCTGGTCCGAGCGCTCGTTCGAGCGCGTGCTCGTGCTCGGCCAGTACGGCATCCAGTTCGTGCCGCCGCCGCCCGACACCGGCCCGCTCAAGTCGCGCGCCGAGGACTCCCGCACCCTCGCGCGCATCCTCGCCGCCACGAGCTTCGACGGCGTCTGGCTGATCGACACGAAGAGCGACCTCGAGACGCTCACGCGAAACGCGCTCTTCGCGTCGGACCTGGTGATCCTCCCGGTCGCGGACCAGGCCTCGCTCGAGGAGGCCGGGAAGGCGTTCGAGCTCATGGCGCGCGACGGCGGGCGACCCGACCGCGGCCGTGTGCTGCTCAGCCTGGTGGACCGCCGCACGCGCGTGGACGACGCGCGCGACCTCGCCGATCGCCTCGCGGCCGCGGTCGACGCCGAGGGCTGGCCGCGCTTCCAGACCTCGCTCTCGCGGAGCCCGCGCGTCGAGGCGCTGAACTCCGCCACCGGGACGCCGCACTCGATCCTGCACCACGCGCGGGGCACCGCGATCCACCGTGAGCTCCGAGAGCTCGCCGAGGAGGTGGGGAAGCTCCTCGACCTCGGCGCGCCCGCGGCGCCGGCGCGCGTCCGAAGCGAGCGCCGCGCGCCCGAGCGGAGCCTCGTGGACGAGATCCGCCTTGCCTTGCTCCGGAGCCTCCGCGGCGGGCGCTGAGCCTCTGGGGCGCTACGTGCGCTGGCCGAAGAAGCCGCCGAGCTTCGTCACCTCGAGGTCGCCGAGCACCGTGCACTGGCACGCGAGGCGCAGGCCCGACGCGAGATCGTGGGGCGGGAGCCGGAGCCTGAGCTTCTCCGCCGCGCTCGGCGGCGAGACCTCTCCCGCGATCCGGACGGAGCACGTGCCGCACACGCCGCGGCCGCGGCAGTTGAGCGCCTGCGCGACGTCGTTGTAGAGCGGCAGGCGCGCGCGCAGCAGCACCATGCGCAGGTTCGAGCCCGCCAGGCACTCGATCTGCTGGCCTCCGAACTTCACGACGGGCACGAGCGCACCATCCACTGGACGTGCATGCGCCGCCGGCCCTCGCGCGTGCGAAAGCCCGGCGCCGGACGCGGCGCCCCGTGGCGCACGAAGCCAACGGCCTCGAAGAAGCGGATCCCGGCCTGGTTCTCGGCGAACGTGCCGAGGTGCACGCCCGGAATGCCGAGGCTCCGGAGCCGCGCCAGCCACTGCTCCATCAGACGCCGGCCGAGCCCGCGGCCGCGGCCCTCCGCTAGCAGGTCGATGTGGAGGTGGGCCGGCCAGCGCGGATCGGCGAGCGCCTCCTCGGGGGCGGCGCGGTCGCGGAGCGTGTCGAGCAGCGAGCGCCCGAGGAACGCCGCGAAGCCGGGCGCGAAGAGGGCGCCGCGCGCGATGAGCCTGCGGATCTCCCGCAGCGCCGCGCCGCGCACGCGCGCGCTCTCGACGCAGCCCGTGAGATACCCGAGCACGCCGCCGGCGCCCTCCGCCACGAAGATCGACTCGGGCTCCTCGTCCGTGTAGTACCGCGTGATCAGGTCGGCGAAGCTCTCGCGGTCGCGCCAGAGCCAGGCGATCGACTCGCCCATGTAGCCGGTCTCGAACGCGATCCGCCGGATCGCATCGCGGTCCGTGGGCCGGTAGGCGCGAATGCCGAGCGCCGTCACCTCCCGCTACACCCGGTGCTCGCCGCTCAGGATGCGCGCGTGGAGCGGCGCCTCGAGCGGGACGTAGCCGCGCTCGCCGTCGAGCAAGAGCAGCCGATCCGTGATCTGCGCGGGGTCGAAGCCCTCCTTCACCAGGTCCACCTTGCGATGCTTGAAGGTGCCGGTGATCTCGATCTCGGGCGTGAGGCGCAGGAAGAGCGGGCGCGCGTAGGCGGGGAGCTCGCGCGTCACGCGCTCCGCGAGCGCGGCCGCGTCGAAGGCAGGCTCCACGACCAGCGCGGCCATGCCGGCGCGGCCGTCGTGGCCGGGGATGCTGACGCCGTACACGTTCGCTTCCTTCACGCCCGGGCAGACCGAGAGCACCTCCGCCACCTCGCTCGTCGAGACGTTCTCACCCTTCCACCGGAACGTGTCGCCGATGCGGTCCACGAAGTAGAAGTAGTCGTCGGGGTCGCAGCGCAGCAGGTCGCCGGTGCGGAAGTAGGCGTCGCCCTTCTTGAACACGTCGCGCAGGATCTTCTTCTCGGTGGCCTCCGGGCTCGTGTAGCCCTCGAAGCGCACCGCCTGGGTGAGCCGCCCGATCGCCTCGCCGACCTCCCCCGGGCGGCAGCGGATGCAGAAGCCGGCGGCGTCGCGCACGTGCGCGTCCGCTGCCACGTCGTAGCGGATCAGCTCGATACCCATGGCCCGCCGGACGAGGCGCGGCAACCGGCCGACCGCGCCGACCTTCCCGTCGAAGTTCATGAGCGCGACGTTGCCCTCGGTGGCGCCGTAGAACTCGATGATGCGCGGGATGCCGAAGCGTTCCTGGAACGGACGCCAGACCTCGGGGCGGAGCCCGTTGCCGATGCACACGCGCACGTGGTGGCGCTTTTCATCGGGGTGCTCGGGTGTGTTCATCAGGTAGCGGCAGAGTTCGCCGATGTACTGGAAGGCCGTCGCCTCATGGCGGGTGCAGTCGCTCCAGAACCGGCTCGCCGAGAAGCGCCGCGCGAGGACGATCCCGCCGCCCGAGAGGAGCGCACCCACGGCCGCCATCACGCCGCCTGCCGAGTGGTAGAGTGGCAGCGGGATGTACATGCGGTCCTCGGGCCCGAGCTCCTGCGCACCCATCGCGCCGCCGCCCATCACGAGCGCACGCTGATGGCTGATGTTCGCGGCCTTCGGGAGGCCGGTGGTGCCGCTCGTGTAGATGTAGAAGAGCTTGTCGCTCGCCTTGAGGCCGCGGCGGATCTCGCGATCGATCGGCTCTGCCGAGCGCGTGGCAAGCTCGGCGTCGAGGTCGCGCGCGCCGGAGACGGCGCCGCCGCTCGCCCAGACCGTCGGCCAGCTCGCGCAGTGCTCGCGCGCGGAACCGAGCGCTTCGCCCAGCTCGGCGCCCACGATCAGGTGCTTCGCGTCGGCCACGCCGAGGCTGTGCGCGAGGGGATGGCCGCGCAGGTGCGTGTTCAGGAGCGCCGTCACCGCGCCGAGCTTGGCGAGCCCGAGCCAGGTCACGATGAACTCCGGCCGGTTCTCCATCAAGAGCGCCACCACGTCGCCGCGTCCGATCCCCTGCGCGCTCGCCCAGCGCGCGATGCGGTTGGCCCCAGCCTCGAGCTCGGCGTTGGTGAGCTTCCGGTCCTCGAACAGGATCGCCAGCCGGTGCGGCGCCGCGGTGATCCGCTCCTCGACGAAGTCCGCGACCGAGACCTCGCTGTCGGGGCGGACCTTGCGCAGCATCGCGTAGGTGCGCGTCGCGTTCCGCACGAAGCGCGCGTCGAGCCGAAGCCGATCGAGCCAGCTCATCGTCCTTCCCCCTGCTCGCGCGCTGCCGCGAGCGCGTGGTAGAGCTCGGCGCGCAGCGGCCGCAGCTCCTCCGCCTCCGCGTGGAGTGCCGCGCGCGCGGCCTGCTCCTCCGGATCGTCGTCCTCTCCCTCGCCACGCGTGCGCCGCTCGAGCTCCGCGATCTGGCGGTCGAGGGCCTGGAGCTCGGCGAGGGCGTCGTCGGGGCGCTCGCGCGCAAGGAGCGCGAGGCCGCGCGGGAGCCGGTCCGCGGGCGGCACCGCGTCGCCCGGCCAGCGCTGCGTCACGTAGCGCACGAGCATGCGCTCCACGCCGACGTCGCTCGCAGGGGACGGCTCGAAGGCGGGCAGCGGGACGCACTCCCGCGCGAAGCCATCGTGATCGAAGGCCACGATCGCATCGGACGCGAGGAGGAACCAGGAGGCACGCTCGGCACGCGCCGTCGAGAGCCCGCTGCGCTCCGCGCAGCGCCGCCCGGCCACCACCGCCACGCGGCCATCTGCCGCGCGCGGGTCGGCCGGATCGAGCCGCGTCCAGGGCTCTCGCTCCACCGCGAGCACGCGGAGCTCCTCGAGCTCGATCCGCGGGCCGGGCTCGTCCGCGTGCGGGAGCTTCGCGAGGAGCGCTGCCAGCGAGTCGCCGAGCGCGGGGCGCGGAGAGACCCCGGCCGGAAGCGGCGACGGGGAGCCCGCGCAGGCGAGCGCGAACGGGACGAGCAGGCCGGCGCGCGGGTTCGACACGGGCGCAAGGTAGACGAGCATGACGTCTCAGGGAATCCGCCAGTGGTAGCGGAAGAAGGCCACGTCGCGTTCGTAGCCGAGCGTCTCGTAGAGGCGCTGGGCGCTCGCATTGTCGCGCGCCGTCTCGAGCGTGACGCGCACCGCGCCCCGCGCGCGCGCGAAGGCGTGGGCCGCCTCGAGGAGCGCACGCCCGACCCCGCCCCGCCGCGCATCCGGGTCCACGAACAGGTCGTTCAGCACGAAGATTTGCGCGAGCGAGACCGACGAGAGCGAGGGGTAGAGCTGCGTGAAGCCGGCGAGCCCGCCGCCCGCGTGCTCCGCCACGAACACGAACGAGTCGCCGCGCGCGAAGCGCTCGCGCAGGAAGCGCTCGGCGGCGGCGCGGTCGCTCGGCTGCCGGTAGAACACGCGATACGCGTCGAAGAGCCGCGCGAGCTCGCCGAGGTCCTCCGGGCGGGCGCTGCGGACCGTCACGTCAGGCGACGAGCACGCGCTGCGCCGAGGGGCGCGCGCGGAAGGCGCGGTCCCAGCGCGCGAGCTCGGGCAGCCCGCCGGGCAGCTCGACGCCGCCGAAGCGCGCGAACTGGAAGCCGGCGGCGAGCGTGCAGTCGGCGATCGAGACGGCGGCGCCGGCCAGGAAGGGGCGGCCGTCCGCGAGGCGCGCCTCGAGGACGCGGAGCCCGTCGGGCAGCGCCGCGCGCGCGTGCGCAGCGACCTCGGGGGCGGGTGGGAGCCCGAGCGGCGACTTCGTGCCGTGCAGGATGCGCGCGATCGGCTGGAGCACCGCAAGCTCGCAGATGCGCTCGAGCTCGCGCACGTGCGCCCGCTCCTCCGGCGTGGCCCCGATCAGGGGCGGCTCCGGGTGGAGCTCCTCCAGATACTCGACGATCGCGAGCGACTCGGTGAGGAAAGCCCCCGGCGCGAGCTCGAGCACGGGAAGCTTCCCGAGCGGGTTCCGCGCCAGGTGCTCGGGCGCGCGCTGCGCGCCGGCGCGGAGATCGACGAGCTCCTCGGCGAGCTCGATCCGGGTCCCGGCCTGGGCCTTCTCGGCGAGATAGAGGCGCACCCGGGTCGGGTTCGGGGCGATCGGGAAGTAGAAGAGCCGCACGGGTGCGGAACCCTAGCTCGCGCCGCGCGCGAGCGGGCGCTGGATCAGGTCCCAGCGGTTTCCGTA
>Ga0187893_10002571_pt1 | contig 39547 bp, 33 predicted proteins | sample MA1701074metaG_FD_139574 | JGI IMG/M metagenome (GOLD analysis project Ga0187893, IMG submission 139574) | White microbial mat communities from a basaltic lava cave in the Kipuka Kanohina Cave System on the Island of Hawaii, USA - MA170107-4 metaG ...
TATTGATTGACTTCTTAAATTAACTTTTTTAGAATCTAAGACAATTAGGTAAAACAAGAATTTGCAGTATAACATCCGATATGGCGGATTATACTGCATTTTTGCGGTCTAATTATAAGTTAGACGCTTCTATGCGTTCGGAGAGTCAAAGTCGTAGCTCCTCGCTCATACCCGATTCAATATCGGGATCGTCTTAAATCAGGTTATTGATTTCTCGTAGACGGAGGAAAATAAGATGAATACCAAAAATTTAGTTCTCAGACGGTCTTTTTTGACTTTACTTGGAGTTCTAATCACGGTCTCTTTGACGTCATGCTCATACTGCCCCAGGGGAGGATGTGAACTGATAGGGGAGAACGCTCCGCTTAAGGAGTTAACTTCTTCGGATCGAAACGTGGTCTTTGAAGAGCAAGGAACAATCATTGTGTTTCATGGACGTGGATGCGCGGTATCAAATAAATCTGGCACGGAAGATGTTTTAAAAGTCGAACAAAGTCTGGACCTTCCAGCATACGCTACCAACGCTACTGTTTTTCTTAACGGTTGGCTCGTGCGATACCTTGACAACGACCACGAAATACTAGGGCTTGGAACCACGATTGGAAACATCAGACTAGAGCGTAATACCCTTAAATGGCAGGCTGCCGGTGTGCTTTCGGATCATAATTTCGAGGACGCATATAGCTGGTGCTACAATTACACGGTTGTCGCCTGGAACCCCTCAAACCTTAATCTGACAGTTGATCATAAAGATGGAAGCTGTGACCCGAACGATTCCAGTGATCCCTCTCAAGCAAACTTCTTTAACGCTGATAACGACGAAATTACTACCGCTCTTTCGTCATTTGCCAGTTTTCTGCAAAATCCTGATTTCGCTTCCAGCAAGACTGTGGCCATACTCCCGCGTGGATTCGGATTCACATGGAAGGATGCGAGTATCATTGAGGGGTGTAACACCGACCACAATCTGCTTCAAATAGGGTACAACCTGGATCATAGCGAAATCTTTATTGAGAATGGCAAGACATATAAAAAGAAGGGTCAAGATGTGACCCCGTCATTGCCGAACACGGCCAGCCAGGTGGATTCAGGTTTTGTGAGTTGGGAGACCTCCGCCATTTTTAAAGATAACGACGGGCGAAGGGAGTACGAGTTTGGTGAAATGGTTTCTGGATTAGGCGGCAACGACGTTGGGATAATCCAACCGCCTTTTTCAATCCTCCCCGAGGAAGACGAATTTTTCTGTGCAAGCGTTGGATCAAGTCCCCTAACTGAGGAGTTTATCATTGAGAAAGTCCCGTTTGAATTTGCCATACCAATGCTGACAAGCTGGGAATTGAGTTATGGCTCATGTGGTGACGATAAGCACGTCGAGCAGCTGGGGATAGGGATAAGTAATTGGATATATGATAGAAGTACAAGAACTCTGCGCTATAAGCTCTCCTCAATTTTGAAGGACAAAGGCGATCCCGATTTCCGTAGCCGTCATAAAGTCACAATCCTGGGACTGCGACCTGCGGCTGGAGTAGCACCGAAAGAGAAAGCGCCGGACCTGGTGCCTTTCAGCCCGTTGGGAAACTCTCCGGACGCGTTTTGCAGAATAGAGCAGGATAGAAGGCAGTTGAGAGTCACGGTGAAGAACCAAGGTAACGAGAATGCAGCAGCCTCAAAGACGATGGTGACATTTGGCAATATACCCGTCACCGTTGACACACCTGCCATACCGGCGGGCGGGTCGGTTGATCTCTTATTCAAGGTGCCGACAAACTGCTTCCAACCCGATTGCTCCTTCAACATTACAGTTGATTCCGGTAATCAGGTAAATGAATCGAATAACGAGGGGAACAATAGCGCCAACGGCGGCTGCATCGGCTGACATCCTTCAGATTAAGGAGCACCCCGTGACACCTTCCCCTTTTTAATATCTTCCGACTAACTAAAAGCAGGGTCTTTGAAAGATTTGATAGAATTTTAGTGAGAATGACGGTGTTTTTCAGACTTATGCCCTTGATGTCCGTCTTCATGTGAACCGTGTTCGCCTTTGTGCTCGTGCTCATGCGCATCGACATTATTACCGTAGGAGTGCTCGTGAAAGCGAGTTCTGTCTCCGTGCGAGTGTTCACTCTTCAGTGAAGCCGGTTTATGATTTTGCCTTGTCAAATGAATTATTTTTTGTATAAATTATGAATGACTTTCTGTGTGAATCCGTGTTCATTACACAGAGAGAAAAACAACTTTGATACAGGATTCAAGATAAGGCAATCGTGTCTCACTCATGCTGGATCGTGTATCATGTTTTGTCGGTGATAATTTATGCCTCACTTTCGACTGACAACCTTCTTGATTCTGTCTTTAGCGCTGCATATCGTATCTTTCTCTATTGTGTCTGCTTTCCTTAGCCTTGAAGAGATAATTGCACCTCCTGAACCAATTACGGTCGGACTGATAAACGGATACAAAGACCAAGGAGCCGGAAGCATCGAGTCAGTAGAGCCGCGTCCAAAGGAGATGCTAAGAATAGAGGAAAAAAATTTGAAACCAGTCGTTAAAAAAAAGGAAAGAAGAGAAAAAACAGAGAAGAAATATATAGTGAGTTTGGTTGATAAGCAGTTGACGCAACAGAATGCGACTGAGCGGGGTCAACATAACATTGTCGAGCCTGCGGCTAATGTAATATCGGGTATTGAGTCCTCTGGACGAGTTAAAGGTGTCAGCGCGGAAGATACGGCTAACGGTGTGCAAATCGGTTATGCCGATTATAACATAAACCCGAAGCCCGAGTATCCCATGATTGCCAGGAGGAATGGGTTTGAGGGTGTAGTTTTATTGAGGGTGTTTGTGCTGGAAGATGGAACGGTTGGGAAGATTGAATTGGAAAAGTCATCTGGTTATGGGATACTAAATAAATCCGCCCTCGACGGAGTGAAGGACTGGATTTTCATCCCCGGTAAAAGGAATGGAACACCTATATCCAGTTGGGTAACGGTTCCGATCAGGTTTCAACTGAGCAGCGGTTGAGTAATGGTCTACTTTGATTTTCTTCAGAGTGCTGATATTAAGTTCTTTAGTTAGCAATAATGAGTTACCCTCCAACTGTCATTGCGAATGAAATGAAGCAATCTCGGTTTTTTAGATTGCTTCGTCCCCTTCGCTTCGCTCTGGGCTTCGGCTCACTCCTCGCAAAGACACCAAATTACGGATTGTCTTGCGGGGATACTATAAAGAACCCACTACCAGCGGCTGATTAATTTGACCTTGTTAAAATTCAAGATTAAATTAGAACGATAAAGGTTAATCCATCTGTCTTTTTTGGGCGTAAATAGGAATAGGCTGCTGATTAAGTTAATGCGAGTGAAAAAATTGCCGCGTATCCTCACTTTGGTTTTCTCTACATTCTTATCCATCAACTTTTTGGTATATGCGGTACAGCCTTACGTTCCTCCCTCGTTAATTCAGCATTCTGCCTCGTATTCTATAGTGAATTGCCCGTCTCACTCAGTTCAAAATCCGCTGTCGCACCTTATTCAGCATATAGGAAAGTCCGATAATCAAGAAGGGACTGAAAAGCATTGTTATTGTTTTGGCAGGCGAGGCGTTCAAGGGTCTTCGTTCATAGTTTCTAAGCCTGCTGTCAACTTTTTAAGAAATGAACATAAAGCTTATTTGCTTCAACAAGATGAAAATCCTTACTTGAAGGATTTATACGAGTACCTCTCGGTACGTTCTCCTCCAACCCTTTTATATTAATCCACGGAAAATCCATATTGGTATCGCCATTGATGAGGTTTAGCCAAACCAAGTGGTTTGTCTATTGATTTATCTTCGGTGATTGGACCAATCTAAATGATTATTTAAAAAGGAGGAGTATTATGAAAAAGGTAACACTCGCTTTAATCATCCTAAGTATGGGTCTAGCAGATATTTCCCGTGCTGCTCACACACTTGAACCGCTTGGAACCGAAATTACTTCTACACCGCCCAGGGGTAGGTTTTTCTTACAGGTGATTTATTCGTACTTAAGAACGGAAGCCGAGGAGGATGTTGATGAGCATCTTCTTCCGATTGAGATTGAATTCGGTCTTTCAGAAAGGACACAACTTAACCTTGAGGCAGAGGTGCTTATTGCGGAAAAGGAAAATGGGAAAACCGAGGATAGGGGGCTTGAAGAGATTGCAGTTGGCATAAAGCACAGGTTCTTTGACGAAAGAGGGTTTTTGCCGGATATGGCTTTTGAGCTTGAGCTTGTCCCGGTTGCAGAGCTTGGCGATGCCCAGGCGGTTTCTGGGACATTGATCTTCTCGAAGTTTCTTGGAAGATTCTTTCTTGCTCATGCAAACATCGGCTATGAATTTGAAAGGGAGGAAGAAGATGACGAGGAGGAATTCGTAAACACTCTCTTCTATAACCTTGCTCTTGTGTTTCGCGCCATTCCCGACAGACTTTTCCTGATTGGGGAGCTTAATGCTGAGCACAGTTTCGTCGAGAATGGGCAAACGATTGATAAGATTGTTTTTGTTCCTGAATTTATTGCGGTACCCTTTGAAAAGGTTACTCTTGCGCTCAAGCTAGGTGTTCCGATCGGCATAACAAACGGTAGCTCAACGCCGGATATCGGGATAACCGGTGGTATAAGTATGTTATTCTAGCAGCAGAAAGTGCTATCTTTAGGGGCAGTCTTAGAATCTGCCCCTACTATGTAAAGGAGGCTTGGCATGGAGAGGCTAACTCTAATTTTTATCCTTAACTGTATTTCTCTTGTTTTTCCTCATACTTCCTACCCACATCAAATAAGAGGCGAAGTTACGCCTCTTATGAATCAAATGGAGGCTGTGATCAGCTTAATAGAAGCAAATAAAATAGGTCTTGCATTCAAAGAAGTTCGAGAAATGTTGCGTGATTCTCACTATAAAGATGAGACTCGTCTTGAGGAAGGATTGGGAACAGCCGCAAGCCAAATTGACAAGAGATTTAAGACGGATATTCAATCGGCTCTCGGCGCATCTCTTGCAAAAAGGGATTCAGATATGCTCAAGAAAACTTTGCAGAAACTTGGTGCTTTACTAATGCTTGAGAAGTTCAATAGCCTTGAGGCAAAATCTCATAGCATTGATTCGGATGCGCGGAAATCAATCTTCTGGTCGGGCAGAAATTATTTCTCTCTTGTTCTAGAACCTGCTCTTGAGAAGAGCGACCCTGCGGAGGAGATGCGAATGGACCGTCTACTTGATAGAATGCTGTACAGACTGGAAGATAGGAAATGGGAGGAGTTTAGAACTGCAAAGATTGAGCTTATAGGTAGAATAGAAAAATACTTCAGCTTCTCTCTGCCGTCTTCGTTGCTCGAAGATTCCACAAACTCTACTAACTGAGAATGTTGCTCGTTTTTGGTTCTTGCAACACCCCTGATAAGTTAACTCACCGAGAGCGGTCCTAGTTATAAAGTTCAATGCTATCTATGAAGGAAACCGATTTCTCTCCTGTATTATCCGAATCGTTCATAATACCCAGGGTTGCATGGGCGGGCGGTTTTTTGCCGAAAGCTTTCTCGTAGTCGCCTAAGATGTCTACTTCTTGAGTTATCCATTTACCGGTATTAGAACTTCCTTTTTGCAAAAGCACCATCTTAGACCTATTCGTGTAAACGCTCGGCAAAATTTCCTCGGAATGATTTTTATTAGACCAAATGTAGTTGAGACTGCTATCCGGGGGGTATTTGCCGTAAATAAGCCTTGCCGCGTTGTATTTGGACCTTTCCAGGAATCCCACTCTGTCAGGGTCGTACTCGAATATAACATAGACACGGAGGGGATAATCATCACCCTCTTTGGTTTTTGCATCCCCCTTTTCATAAACGTTGTTTACTTTCCATCTCCACTTGAGCTTTGGGAATTCGTAGACGTTAAACTCTCCCTTGTATATTATTGCGGAAACCGAATCGTCACTTTCAGCTCTTAAGTAGCTTTCTTTACCTTCGGATTCGATGGTATAAGAGCTGTGCCTTTTCTCATTCTTGAAAGTGAAAGGCTCCCAGTTTTTCAAGTCCTTGAAATCCTCTCTTATCGCGAAGCTCTCCTCCTGCGAAGATAAGGGCAGCACCGAGATAAGTGCCAATGCCGTGACAACAATGATTGCCGGAAGTCCTGTTTTTACCATGGTTGTTTCATACGGGTATCTGATAATATGTTGGAAAATTCATCGATATAAGGTCGTTGGGCGAAAGCGAATTTCCAAGTTTTAGAATTGCCTTAATCCAAAAGAATAAAAGATTTCAGGGTCACATTAATCTCTTGCAGGGATAACCTTTACTGTTCCGCGCATGAAATCGTGCTTTTTGCAGTGATAGTTGTATTCGCCCGGCTTGGTAAAGGTGAAAGAGAATGTCTTTCCCAAGTTGAACAGACCTGAATCAAAAGCCGCCTCTGGTTTATCTGGCGTGCCGTTTGTTACGCTGTGATTAACTGCATCGCCGTTAGCCCAAACTACAGTCGTTCCGACTGGAACCTCTAGTGCTTTCGGCTTGAAGGTAAAGAGCTTGATGTTTACATTCATCACTGACTGATTACTTGATGATTCTGCTTCTGCCGTAGTAGTCCTTGTTCCTATACATGATATTGGGCCTATACTCAAAAGAGTTAGTGTAATCACTAAGGAAAATAGTTTAATTAATAATTTGTTCATTTTTTGATACCTCTCAAAACAGTAACAGGCCCAAAGCGGGGCCTGTTACCATCAATCATCGTATTTTTTGTTTTGAGATTATTTTGCAGCAAATTTGTCTGGGAATTGCTTAACTATCGCTTCGGCATGAGCGTCGGAGATCATCTGCATATGGGCAACTGCGGCGCGTTCTGCTGTGAACGCTTTTACCTGGTCGCCGGCCGCTTGCGCATCGATAACATCTTTGAGGCTAAGGATGTGTCCTTTCACCAATTCTGCCACGGCGTCTGCGGGCAATGAGGGGCTGGCTGAATTCAAAAACGCTCCGAACTCTGAAGCGTATGAGACGAGGTCATTAACCGCCTTTTCCTGCTTAGCGGTATCTTTCGTTGCCAGTCCAACTGTGTAATCTACGACAAACCCTATGTGCTTGCGCCACAGCGGAAGGAATGCTGCCTCTGCATCCGGCCCATAAACAGAGCCGTTTGCTTGAGCAATAGCGACAGAGTTTGCGTCGAGGGCCGCTGCCGCTGCTTCAAATTCAGCGCCGCGTCCTCCTAATGCTGCGTTTGTTGCTGCCGCTGCAAGAAATACGTGCTCACGGAGCAGAAGGTTTAAAGCAGATCTCAGAGCAGCCGCGGGAGAATCGGCCGAGCCGGGAAACTTATCAGGAAACTGCTTGGCAATCGCGCCGGCATGTGCATCTGCAATCATAGGCATATGGCCTGCTGCAGTTCGTAGAGAAGTATAAGCTTCTTCAAAGTTACCGGTAGCCTGGGCGTCAATTACGGCTTTGAGAGTGATTGCATGCTGTTTTACCAATTCAGCTACGGCATCTGCAGGCAGTGACGGACTTGCGGAGTTTACGAAAGCGCCGAACTCAGTAGCGTATGCTACAAGGTCGTCTACGGCCTTCTCCTGCTTGGCGGTGTCCTTAGTTGCAACTCCAACTGTGTAATCAACGACAAACCCTATGTGCTTGCGCCACAGGGGAAGGAAAGCCTCTCCTGCTTCAGGTCCATAAACAGACCCGTTTGCGTTGGCGAGGTCTACAGAATTACCGTCGAGCGCAGCTGCAGCTGCCTCGAACTCAGCTTGACGGCCGCCAAGAGCAGCGCCCGTGGCATCGGCAGCGAGGAATACGTGTTCTTGGAGTAACCCATTTAGTGCTGTCCTTAAGGCAGCTGCAGGAGTGGCCGAAGTGGGCTCAGCCATCATGGCTTCTTTCTTAGCCATCTCCTCTTTTGGCGGTGTTGCGCATGAAACGAAAGCAGCTAGTATCAGAGTAAAAATTACCGATACAACTGCCAATTGTTTTGTAAAACTCTTCATTTTACCTCCTCCTTTAATAAATAGTTTTCATATTGATAATACGTAGGAATCGATTTATTTGGATGTTAGATATATAGTATAAATAATTAATAATGTCAAGCAGTTTGAGATGTGATTTTGCTTAGCTGCCGTTTGGGAAGTGGAGCTTGAAAGAAAAATAGCATTGGTTCGTACAGTCATAAATACCAATAAAGGCGCTCCACACTTTTGAGGAAACGCCTTTATCTACAGTTCGTTATAACTGGTTTTTATTTTGGTAAAACAACCTTGTCAACAACATGTATGACACCGTTTGACTGATAAACATCGTAGGTAGAGATATTTGCTACGTTTCCATTTTCATCCTGAAGGACAACGCTGACATCGCCATTCATCATTGCGGTTAAGGTGCCTCCGCTAGCGGTCTTCAGCTCGGCTTTGCCTCCTCCAGCTTTGATCTGTTCTGCAATCTCATTGTAGCCTAGTTTTCCAGGCACTACATGATAGGTGAGAACTTTCACTAATGTGTCCTTGCTCTCCGGTTTTAGGAGAGTTTCTACCGTTCCTTCCGGTAGATTCTCAAAGGCATCGTTGGTCGGAGCAAACACTGTGAAAGGACCCGGTCCTTTGAGAGTCTCTACTAATCCTGCCGCTTTTACCGCGGCGACGAGCGTTGTGTGGTCTGCTGAGTTTACGGCGTTGTCAACAATATCTTTCTTAGGAAACATTGCCTGACCGCCGACCATGACAGTCTCCTCCATACCCATCATCTCCTTACCCTTCTCCATCATCTTTTCCTTGCTCTCCTTCTCTGAGGAATATCCGGTTCCAGTTAGAGAGATTGCAACCCCAAAAATCAACACCACACATACTACAAAGGATGATACTCTATTCATTACTTACCTCCTTGGGTTTAGTTTCTATTCAAATTATACGAATCAGCTTAAGTATTTGGATTAATATTTGAGATCAAACTTGTCCAAAATAAGAGATTGCTTCACTTCGTTGGCAATGACGAGCAAGAAAGGAAGTGCCTAGTGAGAGGCAATTTTCACCCCCTCCTGTCATTGCGAGAGAGTGAGTGCGCCGAAGCAATCGCATTTCTAGAATCTTAGTTACCAGGACTTTCATAGGCTATTTGAACAGATATAATTTGGACAGCAGTGAGTTGAGATGTTATATATTATTAACCCTGACGCTATGTCTATTAAGCATTATCAGATATTACCTATATAAAATCTATTTTAGGTTTTAGTATATTGCTTTTTTTAGAATTGTTTTGAATAGAAAAACAGGCTCGAAGTTAGAGATTAAATCTAATGACACTTATCGAGGTATTGTTCTCAAAAAGAGCCCTAGTATCGTTTGCCATCGTCATTTTTCTATCTCTGTTACTGCCTTTTTTTCCGCTTATAGGGACTCTCGGATTTGAATTCTCAGTGATTATTTCGTTCACAATGGCTTTTATTTCGGTCTTTGTTTCGGGCGAATATATTGCACTGGACATGTCCAAAAAATTCGGTAGAGATAGAAGGTTCTCAGACCTTGTATCTTCTATTTTTATCTTGAATTTTCTTCTCTTGGCTGTTCCTTTTGTTATAGGACTCTTAAGTTCGGTGGTAAAAGATGACTGTTACATTAAAGAGGGCATAATATTCTATGTTTTAATACCAGTTGTTACCGTTTTTTTCACAGCTTCCTTGGGCATTCTTCTCGGAACGATTTTTCCAAGAAAAGGATTCTTTCTGGGAGCGCTTGTACTCATATCTTTAATTTGCTTTTCTCTCTGGAAGCTCTATATTAACCCGCCGATTTTTTTCTACAATGCAGTCATCGGTTTTTTCCCAGGCCCGTTATATGACGAGATAATTCCCGTAACCCTCACTTTGGTATTGTACAGGGCTGCAGTGGTTTGCTGGGGGCTGCTTTTCCTTATCATATTAAAGCTGATAAGGGGGCTTAAACACAGCAGGGTAAGCTGGGGAAGCTTATTAGTTTTATTTGTCCTGATTCCGGTCTTGTACACATCGTATTCCAAGAAAGAAGAACTCGGAATCACTTTTACCAGGAGCTATATAACGGAGAATTTTCTCACCGCTTCGCTCGAGACCGATCATTTTTCGATTTACTATACTCCGGGTACGCCGGAAGAAAGGGACATTGAGCTTATAGCAAACGACCATGAATGGCGGTATAAACAATTAAGTGAGTTTCTCCAGCTTAACTCAAGGGTTAAAATCAGGTCTTACATCTACCCGGATGTCGAGACGAGAAAGAAACTTATAGGAGCGGGAGAAACGACTATTGCCAACCCGATATACAGTGAGATTCATCTTGTCTACGACGCCTTTCCCAATCCTATACTCAAGCATGAGCTGACCCACGTTATGTCTTCTGAATTCGGGATGAGGGTGTTGAAAGTTAGTCCCAAGGTAGGACTAATTGAGGGGCTAGCAGTTGCAGCCGACTGGAGCGCGACTAATGGATTTACGCCTCACCAGTGGTCAAAGTCAATTTTCGTAAAAGGGGTTGCTCCCGACATCAAGGAGATAGTCGGCTTGGGATTCTGGTATGCTCCTCCACAAAAAAGCTACACGCTTATGGGTTCTTTTTGCCGTTATCTTATAGATACCTATGGGATTGAAAAATTTAAGGTTTTTTATCAGACCGGAAAGTTTTCAGTTTATGAAAAGAGCCCCGACGATCTGATCTCGGAGTGGAAGAAATTCCTGGATGGAATTGACATCCCCGAAAGCGCTCCTATTCTCGCCGAGTATAGATTCAGTGAGCCGAGCATCTTCGAGGCAAGGTGTCCCAGGAAGGTTGCTGCTCTCAAAGACGAGGCCCTAGAAGCGTTTAACGATGGCAACTCATATAGGGCTAAAGATTTATTCAATGAAGCGCTAAGCTTTGACCGAAACAACCCAGTACTCCTCGATAGTCTCGCATACATTTACTACTACGATAGGGATTACGACAAGGTTATTGATATTGTTGATAGAACCGATTCGCTTCCTGAAGTGGATCGAAACATTCTTGAGAATCTTAGGGGAAATGTGCTCTGGCAGTCTGGAAAAGTCGAACAAGCGGAGACTATTTTTAAATCGCTCCTCGGAAGGGCTATTCCGGATGATATTCAGAGGGAGATAGAAATAAAACTAAGTTCAATATACTCAGGCGGTGAGATTTCCAACAAAATCCGCGTATATTTCAGCAGCAGAGACAAGCTTAATCAGGTTGCCTTACTCCAGGAAATCATAAAAGCTTCACCCGCCTATGCGCCGGCATATTATTTGTTGGGGAGGATCTTTTTCGCCGAGGGAAACTATGAAACGGCCGTTAATTTTCTCACTCAGTCAGAGTCTTGGGTGCTTCCTTCAGACAACTTGAGAAAAGAAAACTCTCGGATTCTCGGTATATCTCTTTTCGCAAACGGCAGTTATGAGGAAGCTATAAAGAGTTTTGAGAGCATTGTTGCGATAGACCCGAATGGAGGTTTAAAAGATTCAGCGCTCGATTTCATAGAAAGGTGTGAGTGGACTAAAAGTAGAAGGTTGAAGTAATTCGTCCATCCGATATAATCATCGAAAATGAATAAATATAGAGTAGTCGCTTGCGTCTCAGTTTTTATAATTCTAGCTGACCAGATTACAAAATGGCTTATACGGACCAATGTCGCTCTATACGAAAGAATACCGCTGCTCTCTTTTTTCGACATTACCCATCTTCGAAATCGGGGAGCCGCTTTCGGAATTCTGAATGATCTTCCTGACACATTTAAGATGCCTCTTTTCGTCCTTGTGCTCATCGTGGCGGTTGTGGTGATCTGTGTTTTTCTAAAGAATCTGGATGACCATAATAGAGTTTTAATCTATTCGCTGTCTCTTATCCTGGGCGGGGCCGTTGGCAACTCTATTGACCGCTTTAGGCTGGGTTACGTCACTGATTTTCTGGACTTTCACTGGTTTGGAGATCCTAACTACCACTGGCCTCCTTTCAATGTAGCGGATTCTGCGATCACAATCGGAGTTATTTTAATACTGTTCGACACGTTTTTTTTGAACAAGAGTAAATATTCCTCGACTGATAATTGAAAAGGACAGTCTGGAATGTCAGAGAATGAAATTCGTATTTTTCGAAATCCTTGGCAATTAAATGTGTTAGAAAGAAGGAACGGTTTCTAGCCGAGGTGAGTCGTGCCAAGACCACTCATAGGTTAAGCCTGTTTATTAGTGATTATCTATGTCGATCTGTGATTAGATAATTGTGAAGAGGATTAAAAGGTGTTTACGGGGATAGTAGAGGACGTGGGAAAAGTGAAGGAGATCAAGACCAGAACCAAAGAGGTTGTGTTCACTCTTGAGGTAAAAAGTATAGATGCGGAAGAGATCGAGCTTGGAGAGAGCATCGCGGTGAATGGGACTTGTCTTACTGTAATCGCTGCGGGGAAAAATACTTTTACGGTCGAAGCCTCTCACGAGACCATGAAGCGGACTAATCTTTCAAAGCTGAAATCAGGAAGTAAAGTAAATCTCGAGCGCTCTCTCAAGATTGGGGGAAGACTGGGAGGGCATATTGTGAATGGTCATGTGGATGGTATAGGGAAAGTTGAGTCCGTGAAAAAACGAGGCAAATCAATTGAAATCTGGGTATCTCTACCCAATGAGCTTTCTAAATACGTCGTAGAGAAGGGATCGATAGCAATAGACGGAGTGAGTCTTACCATCAATAAAGTGAACGGTAACAGGTTTTCCGTGAATATTATTCCATACACTCAAGATGCCACTACATTTATCGGCCTAAAACCTGGAGATACCGTTAACATAGAATGCGACATAATAGGAAAGTATGTGGAGAAGTTTGTAGCGGTGAAGGATAATAAGAAGGATATCAAAGAACTTATTCAGAAGTTGTAGCTATTCCAGCAAAGAATAAAATAAATATGATGCAGGATACACGAGACATGATGCAAGATACATAATGAATCCTGCATCATGCATCAGGTTATGATGAATCGTGGGACTAACAACATTTTTGTTATAGGCTTCATGGGCGCCGGCAAGACAACCGCGGGAAGGCTGCTCGCCAAGAAACTCAATCTAAAATTTTGCGACCTCGATGAAACTGTAGAGAAAGAACTGGGTATGACGATCAATGAAATATTCTCAAGACATGGAGAAGACTTCTTCAGAGATGAAGAGTCAAAAATGCTCAGGTCTGTGGCACAAAGAGAAAGACAGGTGGTTTCTACAGGAGGAGGAGTGGTTTTAAGAGAGGAAAATTGGGAAGCGATGCGAGGAGCGGGAATAGTAGTTTATCTCAGAGCATCTGCCGAGGTTCTCTATAACCGTGTGAAAAATAAGACAATGCGTCCGCTTCTTCAGGTGGAAAATCCATTCGAAAATGTGCAGGAACTTCTTTCGAGACGAATTCTGTTATATGAAAAAGCAGATTTAATTGTTGATACTGAGAATCTTTCTCCTCAAGATGTGGCGCTGGAGATAGCAGAGAGAATTGGCGAGTCAAACTTGGTTAATAAAAGGAGTTAAAGAGTGATTTGAGTGAGGAGCTTGCAGTAACGCCTCGCGGCCTGTTCATAATTCATTCATGAAACGAGGGGGTCTGATATGGCAAAAGTTAATGAGGTTAATCAAGACATTTATCGTATTTCGATATATGTTCCTGAGTTCGATCTTCAGTTCAATCATTTCTTAGTGAGAGACGACGAACCGTTGTTGTTTCACACGGGACTAAACGTTATGTTCGATGAAATACTGGAAGCGGTGAGTACCATAATCAAACCGTCTGACATAAAATGGATCGGCTTCAGCCATTTCGAATCCGATGAATGCGGATCGCTTAACCAATGGCTCAAGGTGGCGCCATCCGCACAGACAATATGTAGCGTGGTGGGCGCCCTTGTAAGCGTGAATGACTTTGCAATTAGGCCTGCGAAAGGAATGGCAGACGATGAGCTTTTGTCCACGGGAAGATACGATTTTCGATTCTGCTCGACTGCGCATTTGCCTCATGGCTGGGATGCCGGAGTGTTGTTCGAGGAGAAATCGAGCACTCTGCTCTGCTCCGACCTCTTTTTTCATTACGGAGACGAGACCCCACTGACCGATTCGGATATTATTGGAAGGGCTCGGAAAACTCTGGTAGACACCCAAAAGACCCCATTTGCTTATTCTATGCCGTACACACCCCGGACGGAAAAGACTCTCAAGAGGTTGGCCGACCTCAAACCGAGAACCCTTGCGACAATGCACGGTTCCAGCTACACGGGAGATTGCGAAAGAGCATTGAATGAACTTGCAGTGGTCATGAAAGAAGTGTTGAGCTAGCGTTAGACCCATAGCCATACTAGGTAAGAAGTTGTCTAATTTGATTTTAGGAGGACAAGAAAACGTACTATTTCATCCTATTCTGTCTTTTTTTCTGGAGTAGCAGTTACTCATATGACCAACAGCGTGGTCATATACAGGAAAATTCAAAACCCGCAACATTAATGCTTGGGTTGGGAACGCTTCATCACCCCGTTTCAACCAAAAACACAGAGGCACAAAGGTTTTTTGACCAGGGACTTACTTTTATCTATGCGTTCAATCATGACGAGGCAATCCGCTCGCTTTTTGGCTTGATGGAAAGCTTGAAAGCACGGGGTAAAACCTACGATGCTCAAATGGTTCGACGAGAGTTTGAAGTAGCTTGGAGAAATGCGGATACCAAACTTCGATTGGAAGATCTTTGAAAAAGGCTTAAATTGAAGCACAAAAAATAAAAATCCCAGAGGAAACAAAGTAATGGAGATTGAATTAGTCACTGTTGAACCAAAACACGTCAACGAGCTTGGAAGAATCTGTTTTGAGGCTTTCAAGAGCATTCACGACAGGCACGCTTTTCCAAGGGATTTCCCAACACTTGAGTCGGCCATCAAAGCCATTGGCATGCTTGTGCATAGCAAAGAATTCTACGGCGTTGAAGCGCTCATAGATGGTAGACCAGTAGGTTCCAACTTCTTGTCCCTCATGGATTCGGTTGCCGGAGTGGGTCCGATAACCGTTGACCCTGGATGTCAGACGCGGGGAATTGGACGGGCCCTCATGAAGGATGTAATTGATTACGCCGATAGAAATAACATCCGACAGGTCAGACTTTTACAAGACTCATTCAATATGGCTTCCCTATCTCTTTACTGTTCGTTAGGGTTTGACCTAAAAGAGACTGTAGTTTTAATGGAAGCCGCTCCTTCGGCGAAGGCTGACAAGAGTGTGAGACGAGTCGTTAAAACCGATCTTCCGGCAATTGAAGGGCTTTCGAGACGAATCTACAAAGTGAGCCGCCGTGACGAAGTTGCCTTCGTGCAACAAAACGGATTTCCCATTTTCCTGAGGGAGAAAGGTGGTCGTGTCACGGGCTATTCAATGCCGGGGTTGTTTGGACACGGTGTGGCTGAGACGGAGGAGGATGCAATTGCCCTAATCGGGGAGTCTACGAGAGCTCTTCAGCCAGGGTGTAGTCTATTTTTTTGTCCATTGCGAGAGCCGGAATTATACCGCAAGGCTCTAGGAGCGGGATGCAGGGCGCTTAAGGTTATGAACCTAATGGCTAAAGGACCTTATGACCCTCCTGATGAGTTCTGGATGCCTTCTGTACTTTACTGATGGTTGCAAATAAAAAAGGAGACTGTAAATGAGTGGTATTCAAGATGATCGACACAGTATGAACAGCAAGGCTGTTACACTTCAATCAGGCGAAGGCAAGTCGTTATGGGTACTCGGCGATTTATACACGATTAAATTGGCGGGAGATGAGACAGGAGGATCGTTTGCCATGCTCGAGGCGCGGGTACAACCCCAAAACGAGCCTCCTCCACATGTTCATCTTCGCGAAGACGAGACGTTTTATATACTTGAGGGAGAGTTTACTTTTTTGCATGGAGACCACAAGTTCACGGCAATTTCAGGGTCGGTTGTTCACATTCCCAAAGGTACGCTTCACACGTTCAAGAATGTCGGAACATCCTGGGGCAGGTTTGTTGTGGTTATCACCCCCGCTGGGTTTGAGGAATTGTTTGAACAGATTGGAGAGCCGGTAACAGATCAATCCTCTCCGCCGCCATTTAACCTGGAAGTCGTCGAAAGGCTTCTTGAGCTTGCCCCGAAGTACTACCTGGAGGTTAAACTCCGGTAGAAAACAAATTAGATTAATTGAATGGTGCTAGGAAGAGTTACATCAACATTATATGAAATGGTATTGGTCCATATTTCAAGGCGCTGTTCGTCAATCATAGAAATAGTCTGTCATATCGAACGGATGTGAGATATCTGTCTGTTTCATGTGTTGATAATCTTAAAAAAAGATTTCTCCCGGAGTTTATCCTGAGCGCAGCCGAAGGAGTCGAAATGACATTTTTTGGATTTGGGCAACAACAACTCAAGTATTGATTTTTTGAGCCAGAACCATGAGTCCCTCGTCCGGATCCCCCAAGATAAGTGAACGGCCTGCCCCATGTTCTTGCGCGACGAGTGCGCATGTTATAGCGTCGAGCTCGTGACAACTCACTTTTCTCCGTTTTATGTCTCCGTCCAGTCCAATCCGAAGTAATCCTTTTCTCAAGCCTGTTGTGTCCTTTTGTCTGGGAATTCCCAAAAGGTCTTGAGTGCCTCCGGGATAGGTTTCAATCACTGAAATTTTCTCCTTCTCAAGCCAGTCGCGAATCTTCATCCCTCTTTTAGTCAGCGTTCTCATGGGGCCCAAAGATAGTGCGAATATGGGGATACCGAGGCGGCGGACTGCTCTATCGCATTGCCTCAGATGCCCATTGCCACGACAAGTGCAATCGTCCTCTAAGCAGCAGCGGCCTCTGGGAAGACTCAATGGTGCGTCTATTGCCACGATTGTCGGTTGAGAATTGAGAACCTGTTCCAGAATTTCCTTATCGCTGTGAAGTACTCTTGTTTGAGCATGCCTTCCTTTTAACTTGCAGAATCCGGTCGGACGGTGTTCCGCAGCGGCTAGGTCCAGCCCAACAAAGCAGGTCGGATTTTTAGATTTAGACTTTTCCATAGGCTCACCTATTAACTCCTTAGAATAAGATGAGAACTGTATCGGCTCAATTCAAAGAGTTTAGGGATTCATGAGAGTTTACTATACAATATTCATCAATGCCGAATACCTGCGAATAAAATATGGAGGCAGCTAATATGAAAAGACCACTCTGGGTGCCCTCAGAGGAGCGAACTAGAAACTCAAACATGACTCTCTTCATGGAGTTTGTAAACCGTAAGTTCAGGAAAGAGTTTCACACCTATGATGAGCTCTATGAATGGTCTGTGAGTGAGATTGCCGGCTTCTGGGAATCAATCTGGGAACTTGAGGAAATAATTTTTTCAAAGAAATATGAAGTTGTTGTCGAGTATAAGAGCAAGATGCCAGGCGCTAAGTGGTTCGTCGGCTCAAGGCTAAATTTTGCAGAGAATCTTCTACGCTTTAGGGACGATCATTTAGCTCTTATCTTCAGGAACGAGGCAAAAGAGGCAATCAAAATGACCTATGCCGAACTCTACGATAACGTAGCCCGTCTGGCAAAATCATTGCGAGATTTGGGGGTAACTAAGGGAGACCGCGTTGCCGGATTCATGCCTAACATGCTCGAAACCGTGATTGCTATGCTCGCTACGACAAGCATCGGTGCGACCTGGTCTTCTTGCTCGCCTGACTTCGGAATAAAAGGGGTTTTGGACCGCTTTGGTCAGATTGAACCCATGGTTTTATTCACGACGGACGGATATTTTTTCAAGGGCAAAAAGTTTAATTCCCTGGAGCGAATCTCCACTATCATTAAAGAACTCTCTTCAATAAAAAAAGTTGTAGTGATTTCTTACACTGAGAAAATTCCCGACATATCTCAAATTCCGAACTCGGTTTCTTATGATGATTTCATATTTTCTAAGGACAAGTCTTTTCTAGCTCCCGTTCTGGAATTCGAGCAGGTTCCTTTCGACCATCCGCTCTACATCATGTACTCGTCCGGGACTACCGGACTGCCCAAGTGCATGGTTCACAGCGTAGGCGGAACTCTGATTCAACATATCAAGGAGTTGAAAGTTCATACAGACCTAAGGCGAGAGGATACGATCTTTTACTACACAACGTGCGGCTGGATGATGTGGAACTGGCTTGTCAGTTCCTTGGCTCTTGGGGCAACACTGGTGCTATACGACGGCTCGCCGTTTGCCCCTGATCCTGGGGCGCTATGGAAGATGGTAGAGGAAGAAAAGATAACAATCTTTGGGACTAGCGCCAAGTATATTGCGGCGATCGAAAATGAAGGGTTAATGCCGATGAAAGATTACGATTTGAGCAGCTTGAGAACTATTCTTTCCACAGGGTCACCACTCGTTATGGAAAGCTTTTATTACGTCTATAGAAACATAAAAAAAGATGTTCAGCTCTCTTCAATATCTGGCGGAACCGACATTATAGGATGCTTTGTGCTGGGAAATCCGATCGTTCCTGTCTACCCCGGAGAAATACAGTGCAGAGGGCTCGGCATGAGGGTTGAGGCATTTGACGATGACGGAAAGCCGTTAGTAGGAGAGAAAGGAGAGCTTGTTTGCACTGCGCCGTTTCCCTCGATGCCCATATATTTCTGGAATGATCCTTATAACAAAAAATACTTGATGACTTATTTTGAAAAATATCCGGACGTCTGGACTCACGGTGACTATATCGAGATTACAGACACGGGAGGAGCGATAATCTATGGTCGTTCGGATGCTACTCTGAACCCGGGAGGCGTGAGAATAGGCACGGCTGAGATTTATCGCCAGGTGGAAGCTTTTCCGCAGGTTGCGGACAGTATTGTCGTAGGCCAGAGGTGGAAGGATGACGAGAGGATTATTTTATTTCTGAAGCTTGCTGGGGGAAATAAACTTACTGATGAACTCCAAAGCAAAATCAAAAAAAGCATCAGGGAAAATGCTTCACCTCGGCATGTCCCGGCTAAAATAATTCCAGTGAAGGATATTCCGTATACTATCAACATGAAGAAGGTCGAGCTTGCTGTGAGGAACATTATTCACGGGGAGCCGGTTTTAAACAAAGACTCCATTTCAAACCCTGAGGTTCTAGATTTGTACAAGGATATTCCTGAGCTAGAAACATGATACCTGATGCAGGATGCATGATTCATGATATATCTTGCATCATTTATCGTGTATCACGCATCGTATTTATTATAATTGGGTTTAAGTAATTCATGAGGAGGAAATAATGGTATCTGATGTTGATTTCCTTTTAATCGGTGGCGGGCTTGCCAGTGCAACTGCTGCCGAAACTCTGAGAAACGAAGGAGCGGAAGGAAAAATTACAATAATATCTGCTGAGAATTTTCTTCCCTACCATCGTCCGCCGCTTTCTAAAAGCTACCTTCTCAAAAACCAGGAAGAGGATCGTCTGCTCATCAACAAAGAGGAGTTTTATCGTGAAAATAGAATCGATTTTATTCTTAATACAAAAGCTGTGAGCGTTGACCCGGAAAGAAAGATAGTAGCGACAGATCGAGCCGGTGATTTTCACTACGGCAAACTTTTAATTGCCACCGGTTCCTCTGTTAGGAAGTTGTCGGTCCCGGGAGCCAATTTGTCCGGCATTTACTACCTCAGGACTATTGCATGTGCTCAAGCGCTAAGACGGGCAATGAAAAGAGCAAAAAAGGCTGTGGTTATCGGCGGGAGCTTTATCGGGATGGAGCTTGCCTCCTCTCTTTCTCAAAAGGGAATAAAGGTGACGATTATCACACAAGAGGAGATTGTCTTCGACAGGCTCTTCTCACCTGAAGTCTCGCAGTTTTTCACAAATTATTATAGGGAGCGCGGTGTCGAGATATTTTGCGGTGAAACGATAAAGGAGTTTCTAGGAGAAAAGCGTGTTGATAGTGTTGTTACGAATTCAGGAAAAAGGTTTCGCTGTGACCTGGCTGCACTTGGCGTGGGCGTTGCTCCTGGGACTGATTTTCTCCACGGCAGCGGGATTGATATCGAGGATGGAATTCTTGTAGACGAGTATATGCAAACTAATAATAAAGATATATATGCCGCGGGGGATGTAGCCAATTTTTTTGACCCAGTTTTTGAAAGAAACCGAAGGATTGAACACTGGGACAATGCCATAAAACAGGGACAAATTGCGGCGAAGAACATGATGGGTAAAAGACAACCCTACAGAGCTGTCTCCTATTTCTTCTCCGACGTATTTGACCTGACTTTTAATTTCATCGGCGAGACCGATGGAGTGGAAAATAGAATCGTTCGAGGACTGACGCAGGACAAATCCTTTTCCGTTCTCTATTTGAAAGAAGGAAGGCTCAGCGCTGCTTTTTTAATGGGGCGGCCACCCTCGGAGGATAAAGCGACAGGGTCGCTTATCCTCAACAGAGTTAATTTAAAAGGAGTTAGAAGGAGATTGTCAGATGTCAAGTTTCCACTTCAAAACATCGCAACCCAGACAGCGCTTGTGCTCCAGGGCGGGGGCGCTCTTGGCGCATTTCAGTGCGGAATCGTAAAAGCCATGGAAGAGAGGGAGATTCATCCGGATATTGTCGCTGGCGTCTCCATAGGTGCGTTTAATGCGACTATCATTGCCGGGAATCCAAAAGATCAGTCATCAGCGCTGAGAGCCTTTTGGGAAGAGCTCTCCGTGGACACGCCCGAATTACCCAACGAGGGCGCCAGGAGAATTCTATCTTCATTCCATTCTCTCATTTTCGGCTCTCCCAAGTTCTTTCGCCCAAGGTGGTTCGTGCCGATTCAAAATCCTGATCAGTTCCCGATAAACTGGAAAAGCTTCTACGATCCTTCTCCCGTTAAAGAGCTTCTGTGCAAGTTAGTTGATTTTAAAAAATTAAAAAGAAGCCCAATTCGCCTGCTTGTAAGCGCTGTGAACGTAGAGACATCCGAGCTCGATACATTCGATAGTTATGTTGATGATATTACACCCGACCATATTCTTGCCAGCGGAAGTCTCCCACCGGGATTTCCTTGGACAAAAATAAATGGGAAACACTACTGGGATGGAGCAATCGTGAGCAATTCCCCCCTTGACCAGGTGATTGAGCGCTGCGGCTTAACTGGAAAGAAGGTCTATATTGTGAATCTTTATCCGAAGAAAAGGACTCTTCCCGAAAACATGATGGAGGTAATTGCCCGAAGGGATGAAATTTTTTTCTCTGAAAAGATCAGGAAAGACCTCTCAACCAAGGAGCTTATTGAAAACTATAGAAAGCTGGTTGAGGAAATAGTGAGTTATCTCGACCCTGAAGCGGCTGAGCAAATCATGCAGAGACCACGTTATATTGAGACTATGGGAGATTGTGCTCCCCTTTCAATTACACGTATCGTCCACGAAGGAGAGGAGGGTGAGCCGCCGTCGAAGGATTACGATTTCTCGCGAAAATCCATCGAGGAGCATATTGAAGAAGGTTATAGAGTAGCTAAGAGGGTATTGGACAAAGAAGCTAAAAGCCATCGGGGCTTGTAGTGAGTGACCCATCGGGTCACTCACTACTATTGTTCTGTGTTTTTACATACTGGGGTTTGAATCAAGTAGTTTCAAGGTGCATTCGATGACTAACCCTGTTTACCGGGTATGTCACCATAGCCTTACTGGATGACACCAAGTTCTTTGAGACTCTCAATAGTAAGACCTCCCTCTGACATTCCTTTTTCTCTCTGAAAGGATTTTAGAGCTGCTATTGACTGAGAACCGATGGCCCCGTCGATTGGGCCTTTGTAGTAACCGGCACTCTGCAATGCATTCTGGATTGAAGTAATTACTTCCGGTGTTAAATTGGTTTCACATAGAACGGGCCGCCACTCCATTTTGCCTTCTGAAACCTTCACCGTTTTAGTTATGTCCTCGTACTCCTCGGGTATAGGAGTTTTATTTATCTTGGCTTCAGAGACAAGCTTCAATGTCTTAACAGTCTTGTATTCAGCTGGTATCTCGACCTTGCGGGTGGTAGGCTCGGTTTTCGTCACCACCTTCTTGACTGTCACAAATTCGGCGGGTATTTCCACTTCTGCAGTGCTGGCAGGTTTCTTCACGACTTGCTTCTTGACTGTCTTATAGGTGGCGGGTATCTCAACTAAGCACATGATTTCACCAGTCCCGTTATCAATTCTTTCGATCGGTCCTCTTCCCTTTTTCCAGACAGTGTATGCAGGTTTGTCAAGAATCTTTTCCTCAACCCACTCATATTCCGCAGGAATTTCTTTAACCTCTTTGGTGGCTGGTTTCACCATAACTTTTTCTTCAACCGTGTCATATTCTCCAGGAACAACCTCCAGTTCATAAGATGTGTCCTTAATCAAGACCTTCTCTTCAACCCACTCATACTTTGCAGGAATAATCTCAATTTGTTCAGACGCCTGCCGCTTTAAAACCTTCTCGCTCTCGGTGTTATACGCAGGAGGAGTGAAAACCCTAGCGTAACACTCACCAGGTTTTGCGTTTGGCGGTAGCAATAATTCTGAATCTGCCACAGCTTTCTTATCGCCCGCTTCTTGGGATATTGCTATGGAAAGGGTAAAAAAGAATAAAAGGGAAACAGCAAGAATTTTGTGAACAAACTTTGACATCGTCCTTTACCTCCTATTTATTTTTTTTCAGGGCTCAGCGCAATGCTTCTTGGCTGATTTGGTACTTTCTACCGGAAGCTGCGTGGAAATCAGTTCACCTTATGAGAACTCACACTACAATAAGCAGTCTAGAATGTCAATAGTTAGTTATGACATTGTTAAATTTAGCTTACAGCATTAACATAATCGCCAATTTGTCGTGAGCTTAGTCTCTATAGCCCAGATAATCCACCATTCTGCCGCTGTCCTCTAATTTTAGTGACGTTCAAAAATCGGATTGACTTGGAAAAACAGTTGTGCTATATACTTGCCTGAAATAATTGAGTTGGGTTGAAAAGACCACTTAGCATGGTTTTGCTCTTGTGAAAAGGCAAACTCTCTTTTTAACTTATAAAGTTTCAACTGTCGAAGGAGGCTTACATGATAATCGGTGTGCCTGTCGAAACCTATCTGAATGAGAAGAGGGTAGCACTTGTGCCTGCACTTGTGCCCACATTGACTAAGATCGGAATGGAAGTCCTTGTGGAAAAGGGATCGGGAGAGAAAGCAGGTTTCGCTGATGCCGAGTATGAAAAACAGGGAGCCCGCATTGTACAAGATCGCAATCAGCTATTATCCCAGGCAGATGCGCTTCTTCAAGTGAGAGGTTTGGGAGCCAATCCTGAGACAGTACAAGCTGATTTAGAGCTGTTTCGCTCAGGCCAGTTGGCGGTTGGGCTTTTTAATCCGTTGGTTACTCCCGCCTACTTCAAGCTGTTCGCCGAGAGAGGGGTTACCACTTTTGCTCTGGAGCTTCTTCCACGCATAAGCAGGGCACAGTCTATGGATGTCCTGAGTTCGATGGCATCGATTGCGGGCTACAAGGCCGCACTGCTGGCGGCAGGGTCAATTAAGAAGATGTTTCCAATGATGATCACCGCCGCCGGGATGATAAGTCCGGCCAAGGTGTTCGTAATTGGAGCGGGTGTTGCCGGGCTTCAAGCTATTGCTACATGCAAACGCCTTGGAGCATCTATGCAGGCATACGACGTAAGGCCTGCAGTAAAGGAGCAGGTGGAAAGCCTGGGAGCTAAGTTTGTAGAATTGGAGCTGCAAACCAAAGAGTCGGAGACGTCCGGGGGTTATGCAAAGGTTATGGATGAGGAATTTTACCGCCGTCAGCGGGAGCTGATGTCGCTCGTCGTAGCTGAATGCGATGCGATTATTACCACTGCGGCCGTTCCGGGGAAAAAAGCGCCGGTTTTAATAACAGAAGAGATGGTCAAGGGAATGAAGCTTGGCTCCGTTATAGTAGACTTGGCTGCAGAATCGGGCGGGAATTGCGAACTCACAAAACCCGGCGAGATAGTGGAGGCTCACGGGGTTTCGATAAATGGGCCCCTTAATCTTCCGTCCACCATCCCTTATCACGCAAGCCAGATGTACGCTAAAAACATCACTACTTTCATCCAGAACCTTTTGAAAAACGGCGGCGGTAATTTCGACCTTGAAGACCAAATTGTTCGCGATACACTGATTACGCACAAAGGGGAAGTGGTAAACGCGCAGGTGCGGGAGCTTTTGGGACTTCCTGCGCTGGTTGAGAAAACTGAGGAAAAGGAGAGCGGTTCTTGATGGAAATTAACTCTTGAGCCACGAACTGACACTGATGATCTCAATAAAAATATGAAGGATGAAAGATAGAGGGTATAAAATAAATCGTGCATCCTTCATCTTGAATCGCGCTTCATGTATCTTGCGTTGGAGGCTAAATAGATGACTACTGAGCTTGAAATCGGCTTATACATATTCATGCTTTCAGGGTTTCTAGGCTATCACCTGATCTCGCGTGTGCCGCCATTGATGCACACCCCGCTTATGTCCGTTACCAATGCTCTCTCTGGAATCTCTCTCGTCGGCTCCATAGTGGTAGCGGGGTCGGCCCACAGCGCGCTGAGCAACATATTTGGGTTCCTCGCAGTTGCTTGCTCTACGACAAACGTGGTAGGCGGCTTCATACTCACGGACCGGATGCTCAAGATGTTTAAACAGGGTTCTCCAAACGCACCGATCACTTCCGGCGGGAGCGGTGGTCGTTCCTTTAATATAAATTCCATAGTACTTCCTGCTATAATTGTCTCCCTCGTCGCGGTCCTTGTATGGTTCAAAGATATAAGAAACTTTCTCGTCTCAATAGGTCTTGACCCTGCAAATGCGCTCAGCTTTCTTTACATCTTCTCTGCCATCATGTTCATCATGGGGCTAAAGGGTCTCAGTTCTCCGAAGCACGCAAGGAGAGGCATGTTCCTTGCCGAATTCGGTATGGTGCTTGCCGTAATCGGCACACTTTTTCATCACAAGATCGTAGATTTCAACTGGATTGTCCCGGGTCTCATAATCGGCAGCATAATAGGGGGCGGGATTAGCCTTTGGATACCGATGACCGCTGTGCCTCAGAGAACCGCTTTTTCGCATGCGCTCGGGGCTATGGCTGCCACTTTGATAGGAATCGCCAAGTACATAGAGCACATCTCACTGCCGGTCGACAGGGTGTTCATGGGAGCCGTAGGTCTCGAAGTGGTCATCGGAGGTCTCACGGTCACGGGTAGCCTCATGGCAGCCGGAAAGCTCCAAGAGCTCTTACCCGGCGCTCCGATCACCTACAGGGGGCAGAACGTCTCGAATATCGGCTTGCTGGCGGTTGTTCTGATGTGCCTTGTCTATCTGGTCATTAACCCCACGGCAAGTTGGGTGTTCTTCATCATGGTATTTTTAGCTCTGCTTTTCGGATTTCTCCTAGTTCTTCCCATCGGTGCTGCGGATATGCCTGTGGTAATGTCGCTACTAAACTCTTATGCTGGACTCGCCGATGCCTCAATGGGTTTTGTCTTGCAGAATAAAATCCAGATTATCACAGGTTCACTGGATGGAACTTCAGGATTCCTTCTCTCTCTTCTAATGTGTCGTGCTATGAACCGCTCGGCGGCAAACGTGATCTTTGGCGCATTCGGCAAGGCTCCTGAAGAGGGCGCTCAAGGGAAAATGGACGACTCCATGGGGACAATACGGAGCATTCAGGCGGACGAAGTACCTGCTATGCTGGACGGCGCAAGGTCTGTAATTATAGTGCCCGGATATGGAATGGCTGTCGCACAGGCGCAGCACGCAGTTAGCGAGCTGGCTAAGACATTGAATAAAAGGGGAGTGGATGTGAAATATGCGATACATCCTGTAGCAGGGCGTATGCCGGGGCACATGAATGTGCTTCTCGCCGAGGCTGATGTTCCATACGACCAACAATACGAGATGGAACAAGTAAACCCGTACTTCCCCGAAGCAGACCTTGCCCTGGTCGTAGGAGCAAATGACGTGACTAACCCTGCGGCAAGGACGAATAAGAGCAGTCCCCTATACGGTATGCCGATTCTAGATGTAGAGCGCGCAAAGTCGATCATAGTCTTGAAACGTAGCATGCGCCCGGGGTTCGCAGGGGTGGACAACGAGCTCTACTTTAACCCCAAGTGCATGATGCTTTTCGGGGACGCAAAAGACAGCCTTACCAAGCTCTTCTCGGTGCTGAAGTCGTAAAAGTTATCCAAAGCTTGAAAATAGGCTTTCGCTAGTTGATGTCTTAGGAATTGTAGTCCTGCCTTACGGATTACCAGACTACATTGAAATGCCCGATGATATTGATGAGGATGAAGGTTAGATTAATTCCCCACCAAATTTGGATGGTTGTTCTCGTTTAGCCCAGAACCAAAGGGCAGGGACATGGTAGTACTTCAAGGGCTTTCTATGCCAGAACCAGATTTGTCTCACATATCCTTGGTGTGAAATTGTTAGACCCTGCTCCATCAGATTCTTTGGAAGTGACATAGAAGTAAAGTATTTTGAGTTGATGAAAATATCACTACGACGGAGACCACTTACCAAAGGCTTTAAGCAGACGCGGCGGTCCTTTGATTCGAATTTTCCCGGTAATGAACGCCCAAATTAAGTTTCACTTCCTGATCAGGAATCCATGCTGGATCCGAGTGTCGATGGGACACAAGGCCGAAAGTTTCTTCGTTTCCCAGTCTTTAACTAGCCGCTTGAGCTTGCGCCTTAAGCGCTAATTTATTTCCATCTCTTAGGACCGTGATACTGAGTTCTGTTCCGATCTCAGCTTTAGCTAGCTGTCTCTGAATCTCGTCTACGCTCTTAATGCTATTTTCATTGATCGAAACTATTATGTCGCCTGGGCGAATTCCGGCTCGCTCCGCCGGACTTTCTTTTACCACCTGATGGACTTCCACACCGGCCACGTTGTTTAGACCATGCCTTCTTAGCTCGAATTTATTAAACGGCTTATTCTGTCCCATAATTCCCAGATAAGCCCTTCGGATTTTTCCGTCCTTTATGAGAAGCCCTGCTACCCATCGGGCGGTGTTTATTGGGATTGCGAAGCAGATTCCCTGCGCATATTGGATTATAGCTGTGTTAATTCCGACAACTCGTCCACGGCTGTCTACAAGGGGGCCGCCGGAATTGCCGGGATTCAGGGCTGCGTCCGTCTGGATTATATTCTCGATCAACCTTCCCGACTGACTCCGCATTGTCCTACCGGTTGCGCTTACGACTCCTGCAGTAACAGTTGCCTGAAAACCAAAAGGGTTTCCGATTGCGATTACTAGCTGACCGACTTTTAGTCTATCCGAGTCGCCGAGCTGGGCTGCAGGAAGATTAGCTGAAGGTATTCTAATTACAGCCAGGTCGGTATCGGGGTCTTCACCGACGACTTGAGCGGGGAATGAACGCCCATCCGAGAAAGAGACTTCCAAGCCCTTTGTGTTACGGACTACGTGGCTGTTTGTGAGAATATAACCATCCGGAGTTATGATAACCCCTGACCCACCCCCGGTCATATCGAATGGGACTACCCCTCTAGGGGTTCGGGCATTCACCTCGTGAGTTGTTTTAATGCTTAGAACCGAAGGTCCTAATCTCTCTGCCACTGTCATTACTGCCTGAGAATAGGCGTCGAGAAAATTATCTGGGTTTTCCTGTTCTTTTCTAAAATCTGAAGGTCCTCCAACGCCATTTTGTCCTCCCTGGCTATACGCTTTTATCTGAACCAGATTGTTTCTCATTTTTGTCTCCTGTGTCCTATTTCGGGTTAATTCAGAAATACGGCTTTCTGCTTGGCAATAGCAAACAAGTTCGCATCAGCTAATTGTCATTCAGCGCGTTTTGGATCAAATCTACCAGACGGCTTTTGGGAACGGCGCCTATAATCTTGTCCAAAGGCTCGCCATCTTTGAACAGCATAAGTGTCGGAATGCTTCTTATTTCGTTGAGCGAGGTTGCGCCTGGATTTTCATCGACATTTAACTTTCCTATTTTCACCATCCCGCTGAAGTCCTCAGCTAATTCCTCAAGCATCGGGCTTACCATCCTGCACGGACCGCACCATTCAGCCCAAAAGTCGACCAGCACCGGCACCTGAGAGCCTAGCACCTCGTTCTCAAAGTTTTCATCTGTTAGTAAAACAGGCTTGCTCATTTCTTGTTTCCTCCCCATATTGATTTGTTATATGCATATTTAGATAATCATCGAAACAAAAAGATTCAAGACCATTTCCGACAACTTGCAATTAATCTGAGTTTATCTGCACAGAAAGGAATAAGGTAGAATAACCGTTCTAAGTCCTAACAAATTACATGATTCAAGGGGTGCCCTGAATAATGAAGAGGATAATCCTTTATACCGGAAAAGGGGGAGTCGGCAAAACCACCGCAGCGGCTGCGACGGGTATCTTAGCGGCAAAGAAAGGTTATAGAACACTAATAGTCTCAACTGATGCAGCTCACAGCTTGAGAGATTCTCTCGATATAGAGCTGGGACCAGAGCCCAAAAAAATAATGACCAACCTTCACGCCCAGGAAATAGACGTTTATTACTCTCTCGAGAAGTATTGGGGCAAGCTCACCGAATACATGCAGTCTCTATTCAGCTGGATGAAGGTGGATGACGTTTTGTCTGAAGAATTCAGCATACTGCCCGGTATGGAGGAGGTGTCATGCTTCTTGTGGGTTTATCAGCATTTCCAGAGCGGATCATACGATGTCATAATAGTTGACAGCGCTCCTACAGGAGAGACATTGAGGCTGCTGTCGCTTCCCGACGTGGCTCGCTGGTGGATAGTTAAAATATTCCCTATCGAGAGAAAGGTAGTAAAGGTCATAAGACCTGCTATGAAGGTAGTAACGGACATGCCTCTTCCTGAAGAGCAGACCTATGATTCCATAGAAGACCTCTTCCAGAAGCTAGACTCCATTCACAAGGTGTTTTCCGACCCAGAAATCAGCTCAATCCGTCTTGTCATGAACCTAGAGAAGATGGTTATAAAAGAGACTCAAAGGGCTTATACATACCTCCATTTGTACGGCTATCCAGTGGATTCTGTCATAGTAAACAGAACCATGCCGAAAGAATTAGAGCATCCCTACTTTGCTGAGTGGAAAAAATCCCAGCAGGGGTATAGAGAAGAGATGGAAGAGCTTTTTAATCCCCTTCCCACTTTTGAAGCGCCTTTATTCTCCAGAGAAGTTTTAGGGCTAAATTCTCTCGAAGAATTTGCCGAGGTACTGTTTGCGGGCAAAGACCCTGCTCAAATCTTTTTTAATGGAAAGCCGTATGAGATCGTGAAAGAGGCAGGATCATATCAACTGCTTTTGAAACTTCCCTTTGTTTCCAAGGAGGAGATCAAATTATCTCAGGTCGGGGATGAGCTTGCGATTCAGATTGGAAACCAGCGCAGAAATCTTTTCTTGCCGGGATTTTTAGCAAAACTGACCGTTCAGAAAGCCCTCATGGAGGAAGGCGTTCTGAGGATTACCTTTAATAAAAAAGAGAAGAAGACAAGATAACAGTTTATTTCGTACCGACGAGTAAGCATTCGTTATGGGTTTGTACAGAAATAGATATCGAAAAGATTCCACCCGACTAAAAGATGGGGATTATTCATCCAGTGGATATTACTTTGTTACTATTTGCACCAAGAATCAGGAGTGCTCCTTTGGTGATGTAAAGGATGGGAAAGTGAGACTAACAAGAATTGGAGAAGCTGCAAAGGAATATTGGCAGGAAATTCTAGAACATTTTAAAAATGTTAAGTTGGATGAATATGTTGTGATGCCCAATCATGTGCATGGGATTATCGTGATAGGTAATGATAATGTAGAGACGCAACATTTTGCGTCTCTACAAGGTCAACGAAATCAGTTTGGACCACAATCCAACAATTTGGCTTCCATCATTCGAGGATATAAGATTGGAGTTAAAAAATGGTCAACAATAAACGGTATGCACTTCGCTTGGCAACCCCGATTTTACGAACACATCATCAGAAACGAAGAATCCCTGAAGAAAATCAGGGAATACATCTTGAATAATCCTAAAAGATGGGAATCGGATGAATATCATCCCAAGAAGTTAACCCCAAGAATAAAAAGTGAAAAATAACCATTACGAAGCTTTTTGTCCTAACTCTCTGGCGAAGATAAATTTCAAACCAGTAACACTTTTCATTGTTTCTCTGTGGAAATTAATCGCAAATCCTATGTACAAAAGACCCCTAACCCAAGTTGCCCAAAAGCCCATAATCTTTTTAACAGCATTATTTTTTGTTATTCAAATATGGACGAATGTTCAAGCGCAAGAATCTCCTCTCTTCGACCCAAAAGAGATCTTCCATCCGGTAGTAGCACAAAATGGGATGGTTGTCTCGGACGATCGCTATGCGACAGAGGTTGGTCTCCAGGTTTTGAAAGAGGGTGGAAACGCCATCGACGCCGCAGTGGCTGTTGGGTTCACGCTCGCCGTTACATATCCCCGCGCAGGAAACATAGGCGGCGGGGGATTTATGCTGATTTACCTGGCGAAGACAAAAGAAGTTGTCGCTCTTGATTACCGTGAAAAAGCCCCGAAGGCGGCAACGCGTGATATGTTTCTTGACCAAAGCGGTAACGTTGATACAGAGAAATCAAGGTATAGCTACCAGGCGGTTGGGGTTCCGGGGACAGTAGCTGGTCTTACTATGGCGCTCCAAAAATACGGAACGATTTCCTTAGAAAGAGCTTTGAAGCCTGCTATTGAATTAGCTGAGAAGGGATTCTCTGTTGATGAAGAACTTCGCAGGTCCTTACTGGAAGCAAAAGAGAGAATGAAGGCTTCCCCTGCCAGTATGGGGATTTTCTTTAAAAAGGACGGCACGCCTTACCGAGTGGGCGAACTTTTGATTCAAAAAGATTTAGCCTGGAGCCTAAAGCAAATTGCTCAACATGGATCGGCTGCATTCTATAAAGAAGGAATAGCCGAGAAAATCGCCTCCGCTATGAAATCGGGCGGAGGATTGATTACCACGGAGGATTTAGCCTCATATAGAGTGCTCATTCGTGAACCTGTTCATGGCACATATAGAGGATATGAAATTTACTCCATGCCCCCTCCAAGTTCGGGCGGTGTGCATCTAATCCAGATATTAAACCTGCTGGAGGCATTTCCTATCGGCAAATACGGACATAATACAGCTCAGACAATACATCTCATGGCGGAGAGCATGAAACTGGCATATGCAGACCGCTCAAAGTATTTGGGGGATCCGGATTTTGTGTCGATGCCGGTTTCAGGCTTGATATCAAAGAGATATGCTGATGTGCTAAGGCGTAAAATAAATCCGCACAAAGCCACACCCAGTGCCGCAATACTTCCTGGAAACCCCATAAAATATGGAGAGAGCAACGATACCACTCATTTCTCGGTAATGGACAAATACGGAAATGCTGTCTCCAATACATACACTCTAAACTTCAGCTACGGGACTGGGATTACCGTTCCGGGAACAGGGATTCTCCTCAACAACGAAATGGATGACTTCTCCTCAAAACCAGGTGTGCCCAATGCCTATGGACTTATCGGCGGAGACTATAACGCTATTGAGTCAGAGAAAAGGATGCTCAGTTCTATGACTCCGACAATTGTCATGAAGGACGGAAAACCGTATCTGGTCACGGGAAGCCCCGGAGGAAGCCGCATTATTACGACTGTGCTCCAAGTAATCATGAACGTCCTTGACCACGGAATGAATATTACCGGAGCAACCCATTCAGTGCGGATTCACCATCAATGGCTGCCGGATGAGCTTAGGGTGGAAAATGGGTTAAGCTCAGATACCATCCAGCGTCTCTCAGGAATGGGTCACGATGTTGCATTGGGTGAGGTGATGGGTGACGCCCAGAGCATAATGAAGATTGGCGGTTTTTTATACGGTGCTTCAGACCCCAGAAATCCGAGTGGGTTGACGCGGGGATACTGACTTCTTGTTTAATCTTACAGCTGACAAAGGGTAAAATGAAAGCCGGACACCAAAGCTTAGTTAGGATTAATCTCGAGCATCCTATCGATTGCTTTTTTAGCCCTCATCGCTACATCTTTGGGAACTTTTACTTCATAGACCTCATCACGAAGTGAAGTTAATACCTTGTCGAGCGTAATCATCTTCATGTACTTGCAGACCGCGTCTTCCCTCACAGGGTAAAAGGTTTTATCGGGGTTTTCCTTTCTCATTCTATGAAGTATTCCCGTTTCAGTAGCAACCAAAAACTCTTTTTTCGCAGAGCGCTTAGGGTGGTTTATCATTCCGCTGGTGGATAAGAAATGAGTATCTCCATCTCCATTTTTAACCGAGCCATTACCAACGTAGCTCATGAGAGAAGTTGTACACCCGCACTCAGGGTGGATGAGCATCTCGGCGTCGGGATGAGCCTCTCTCATCTTTGTAATATCTCCCGGTCTTATACCGGCGTGAACGTGGCACTCCCCGGCCCATATATGTAGCTTTCTTCCGGTTACTTTTGCGGCGTAGGTTCCGAGGAACATATCCGGGAGAAAGAGGATCTCTTTATCCTCCGGGATCGAGCTTACAACCTTTACGGCATTTGAAGACGTGCAGCAATAATCGCTCTCTGCTTTGACCTCGGCCGTCGTATTAACGTATGAAACGACAACTGCATCGGGATGTTCCTTTTTCCACTCCCTGAGTTCGTCGGCGTTAATCGTATCGGCAAGAGAGCAACCGGCTTTCAGGTCGGGAATAAGCACCTTCTGATCGGGGCATATTATAGAAGCGGTCTCAGCCATGAAGTGAACGCCGCAGAAGACGATTATATCGGCTTCGGTCTTAGCTGCAGCTTGCGACAGGGCGAGCGAATCGCTCGTGAAATCAGCTATGTCCTGAACTTCGCCAATCTGATAGTTATGCGCGAGGATGACGGCGTTTTTCTCTTTCTTTAGCCTGCTGATTTCTTCGATAACCCAAGTGCGGTTTTCCATCTTTTCTTGCACCTGCTCCATAAATATTAACTATAACACATATAGCCCTATGTCTAAAGCACGGGGCGAATGGGTCAGCGCTCCTATCGATATGAAATCAACTCCGGTCTCTGCTGCCTGACGGACGTTATCGAGATTAATTCCTCCGGAGGCTTCGGTTAGCGCTCTGCCGTTTATGATCTTTACGGCCTGTCTCATGGTTTCGACTGTCATGTTGTCTAGCATTATTATATCGGCTCCGGCAGATAGAGCCTCTTTTACCTCATCCAGAGTGGATGTTTCAACCTCTATTCTGATTTTAACATTTGCCTTTTCCCTGATCATATTCACAGCTTGAGTGATGCTTCCAGCGAGCTTTATGTGGTTGTCCTTGATGAGCGCTCCGTCATAAAGTCCAAAGCGGTGGTTGTATCCTCCACCAACCGAAACTCCGTACTTATCCAGTATTCTGAGCCCCGGCGCCGTTTTTCTGGTATCAACTATTTTCACAGAGAGTCCTTCTACTTCTTTTACGAACCTGGAGGTAAGTGTTGCAATTCCTGAAAGCCGCTGGAGTAAATTAAGGGCTAAACGCTCCCCAGCGAGAATAGCTCTGGGAGAGCCATTGATTTCAGCAAGAATATCTTTCGGTTTTACTGTTCCTCCCTCTCTTCTTTTCTCGTTCCATAGGGTGTTTTTGTCCAGTTTTTTAAAGACCCTTTCTGCTATGAGAAGGCCGGCTACCACACCATCTTCCTTAGCCATAATGATAGCTTTGCATCTCGTGTCTTTTGGAAAAACCAGCTCTGTAGTGATGTCCCCGCTTCCTATATCTTCTTGAAGAGCGTTCTCTATGATTAGTTCTACCTGAGACCAGTCTAATTTTGCCTGTATCATATTGTTTTACAGTATTAAGATTAACATCCGTTTGAATATTTCAAGGGCTTTAGTGGAGGATCAATAAAATTTTTTTAAAAGGGAAGAGGGTAGGGGCTCAAAACTCAAGTGAATTGTCTAGACCTCGAGAATCAAAGGCTTTGAACTCTTCTTCAGGATGATATGCGCTTTCCATTTTGGGTCTTCGTCGGGAAAGTCTTCTCTTATATGTGCTCCTCTCGATTCCTCTCTCAGAAGAGCTGACTCGGCAATCAGAGAGGATATCTCTATCATGCTCTCCAATTTCAGCCGGTAATATCCCGAGAGTTTGGCGACCGAAGCCGAGGTTTTGTCCAGTTCTTTCATGGTTTTTTTGAGCCCATCTTTATTTCTAACTATGCCCACGTATTCTGTCATCAACTGGGAAACACTGTTTTTAATCTTAAAAAAAAGCTCCTTTTGCAAAGCGGTAGGAGAAATTGTTAAATCGAAAACTGGTTTTTTTAGCCTGTGGGGTTTGTATGTCTCGACTCCACTTTCTATAGCTCCATCTACAGCTCTTTTTGCAAACACAATGCACTCGAGGAGTGAATTGCTCGCTAGTCTGTTCGCTCCATGAACCCCCGTCCACGCTACTTCCCCGCAGGCGAAGAGCCCCGTTATGGTTGTTTCTGCCATGAGTCCGGTCTTGACGCCGCCTATCGTATAGTGAGCAGCCGGTGAGACTGGCACAAGATCGCTTGTTATATCAATCCCATAGCTTAAGCATGATTGGTATATATTGGGGAATCTCTTTTTTACGAAATCTGAATCCAGGTGTTTCAAGGTCAAAAGGACGTGACTTTCACCCGATTTCTTTATTTCGTTGAAAATAGCTCGTGACACCACATCCCTTGGGGCGAGCTCGGCAAGCTCATGGTAATTTAGCATGAACCTCTCGCCTGCTTGATTCAAAAGATAAGCTCCCTCGCCTCTCACCGCTTCGCTTATGAGGAAGCTTTCTCTGCCTTTCATGTGGAGAGCCGTTGGATGAAACTGAATGAACTCCATGTCTGTGACCTCAGCTCCCGAACCATAGGCAAGCGCGATTCCTTCCCCAACTGCGCCGGGAGGGTTTGTTGTTCTCAGGTAGATTCCAGAAGCGCCACCGGTGGCAAGGACGGTGGATTTAGAGATGAAACTCATCAGTGTCTTTGAGTTTTCTTGGAGAACTATGGCTCCAAAACAGTTTTTTCCGTCCGAAATAAGCTGTGCTACCGTTGTGTTCTCGAAGATAGAAATGCTGGGATTGTTTTTGACAGAGGAAATGAGGAACTGCACCATTTCCTTTCCCGTGGAGCTTCCTCCTGCGTGGAGCACTCGCCTTTTCGTGTGTCCTCCTTCTAACCCGAGCTCCAACCCCTTTTCACCCGAGTCGAACTTCATGCCCAGAGCTATCAAGTCGGCCACCCTGTCCCTGCCTTCTCGCACCAGTATCTCAACTGCTTCGCTGTTGCAGAGCCCCCTTCCGGCTTTGATCGTGTCTTCGAGATGAAAAAGAGGGGAATCCTCTGGGTCTACGGCTGCGGCAATTCCTCCCTGCGCCCAGAAAGAGTTGCTCTCTTCCAGCGTGGATTTAGTCAGAATAGCAACTTTTCCAAATTTTGAGGCGTAAAGTGCAGTATACAGCCCGGCGAGCCCGCTTCCAATAACCAGAAAGTCGGAATAGGCTTGATTTTTTCGTTTTAGGTCTGACTCTTCCATAAGCTTTGGATCGGATTTTTTGATTGGGCTTTTCAATTAAAATAATCTAAATTCTGGAACGGTGTCAAATTAGCATTATCTGATGTGCAGTTCGTATCAGAAGGAAATAAAAACTATTTGATATATGTTGCGATACGTCGCAGATACTCAGAGCAAGGATTTTCGCTAACTCATCCATTGATTTATGCTTGTCATTCAACAATTTGAAGATAACGCAAAAAAATCCTTTTCAAAAATAAGTATGCGTGTTACCATAACCCCTTTGATGAAAAGATTCTATACGATATTCCTGTTTATATCTTTTCTATTCGTCGGTCATTTTGGGTTTGCCCAGGATTTTGATGAATTAATTCCCAAAGAAGCAAAGAGCAACGGAAAACTGGGAGTTCTCGTAAAATCGCTTTCGACCGATAAAAAGATACTCGAACATAACTCCAACAAACTGTTTACTCCTGCCTCAAACCAAAAGATTATAACCTCTGCAACTGCGCTTAGTCTTCTTGGGAGCGATTACAGGTTCAAGACGGAGTTTTACTCTGGCGGGGGGATAATCGACGGAGTGCTCTACGGGGGGCTTTACGTCAAGGGCTACGGAGACCCGACAACTACAACCCAACATCTCAATTCAATTGTTTATGAGTTAAAGAAACTGGGCGTGAAGGAAATAAGGGGTGGAATCACCGTAGACGATTCTTATTTTGACGACGTTAGATACGGAAAGGGATGGAAAGCAGAATGGAAGGGAGATTTCTACAGCCCCCCTATAAGCGCTCTTACCCTTAACCACAATACATTTGAAATAAAAGTTTATCCCACAAAGTCCGGCAGGGTTCCTGCAGTGGAACTAGACCCGAAAGGAACAAACATAAATATAATCAACAAAGCCATTACAAACTCCAAGAAAGGCGGACTCACTGCAAAATGGCTCGAAGAGGGAAAAACTATAATGCTTCAAGGAAGGATTTCTCCGCGGAGCTCTTTTTACTCGCTCAAAATACCCATAAGCAGTCCTGACATTTATACCGGCAGCGCCTTGAGAAGGATCTTGGTAGACGCAGGGATCAGGGTGAATGGATTTGTAGGGAGAGGTAAAGTCCCAAAGTGGGCAAAGCTCTTCTATACGCACCTCTCCGACCCACTCAATTCGATAATCACCGAATACAATAAAAACAGCGTGAATATCATCGGCGAAAACATCATTAAAACCCTAGGAGCGGAGTTTATCTCTGCGGCCGGAAGCTGGGAAAAGGGGGCACAGGTAATTTCGGCATTCCTAAACAGGTTAGGGATAAAAGACGAGTTTGAGATAGTCGACGGCTCCGGCCTTTCACCACTGAACCGGGTCACACCGCATGCTATAACAGAGGTATTGAGATACGCGTATAAAAACAAACTCATCGGATTTCAATTTCTTTCTTCCCTTCCCATAGCAGGTGTGGACGGTACACTCAAGGAAAGATTTAAAAGCTCTGAAGTCGAGGGGAGAGTCTTGGCAAAAACGGGTTATTTGAACAACGTTAGGGCGCTATCCGGTTACGTCTTCACGAAAAGCGGGGATGTGTTAGTGTTTTCAATCCTGGCAAACGGACTGGGATGGAAGGCAAAGGAGTTTCAAAACGACTTGCTGTCTAATCTCGTAGAATGCTGTCAAAGCAACGGATCTATGACCAACGGTGTTCCGCAAACTAAACAGTAGCATCAACGACACTATGATGAATTCAATAATATAAGTCCGCTCACAGCCATTTTTTTCTCCTGAAATAAACAACCATTACGCAAGCTACAGCGAACATCAAGAGCAGTGCTGCCGGATATCCCCAATTTTTGTGAAGCTCCGGCATGTTTTCAAAATTCATCCCGTAAATGCCCGCTATAAAAGTCAGAGGTATAAATATAGTAGCTATTATCGTCAGCACCTTCATTACCTCGTTCATCCTGTTGCCGACGCTGGATAGATAAACGTCGAGCATACCTGAGACCATGTCTCTAAAAGTCTCGACCGTATCGATCACCTGAATCGTGTGGTCGTAGAGGTCTCTGAGGTAGGCTTCCGTTGACTTATGGATGAGCTGCGATTCTCCCCTGTCCATAGAGCTTATGACTTCTCTCAATGGCCAAACAGACTTGCGTAGAAATATCAGCTCTCTCTTGAGCGAGTGTATTTTCTGCAGAGTATTCTGGGTGGGGTTCGCAACCAGTTCTTCTTCCAGGTTCTCAATTGTCTCACCAAATTTTTCTAGTAAGATAAAATAGTTGTCTACTATCGCATCAATCAGCGCATACGCGAGGTAATCGGCGCCTGAGCTTCTAATCCTGACCCTCTTGTTTCTAATTCTTTCTCTTACCTGCTCGAAAACATCGCCTACTCTTTCCTGAAAAGAGATCACGTAATTCGGGCCGAGTATAAAACTCATCTGCTCTGATAATATAATATTTTTTTCTTCCACCAGATAGAGCATCTTTAATACAATAAAGAGGTAGTTTCCATAATCCTCTAATTTGGGGCGCTGCTCGGTGTTTACAACGTCTTCCAGCAAAAGGGGATGAAGACCGAAGTGTTTCCCGACCTTTTCAATCAAGTCAACTTGGTGTAGCCCGTCTACGTTTATCCAAGAAACAGTGGATGAATCTTTACAGGGAAAACATTCCTCGATGTTTTCCATTTCCCTTTCCTCAAGCTTGCTTGAATCGTAGTCAATCAAGCGTATCCTTGTTTTATCGAACTTCTTTTCTCCTATGTGAATGAGGGTGCCAGGAGGAAGACCTGCTTTTTGAGATGTCTTCTTAATGAGTCTGGGCATTAAATTAGGCCTCCGGGTCGTGAGATTTTAGACGAAGTTAGTAATTATCATCACTTTTTACAGTCCTGATTTTAACCCAACAATATCGATTTTCAATCCGGGTCCCCCCCAGTAATTAAACAACCAATTAACCTAATTTGAAAAACAACGGACGATTAATGTAGGGAACGCATATATGCGTTCCCTACTGAGTACCCAAACCGGATATCAGAAATACGCTGTAGAAATCATCCCGAAATCACTGTAAATTCTTTTGTGTGAAATTCGCCTTAATTCCAGTCAAAGACCTATCGAAAGCAAAAGAGAGATTATCCTCACTTCTTTCGCAGACTGACAGGACATCTCTGGCACATGCTATGTTAGAAGACGTGCTCAGAGCGGTGAAGGGCTCAAGACTGTTAGATCGTCTTTGCGTGGTAACTCTTGATGAGTACGCAATAGAAGCAGCTCAGAATTTGGGTTTGGAAGTGATTATGGAAAAGAAACAAGAAGGCGAAAGCGCCTCGGTGGATTTTGCTTCTGTAATATGCAAGGAAATGGGAGCGGAATCGGTGCTTGTCGTCCCCGGCGATGCCCCTCTCATTATTGCGGAAGATATAGATTTTATTCTAGAGAAGGAAAAGCCTTACTCGTCAGCTATTCTTGTCCCTTCGAGGGATGAGATGGGAACGAATGCCGTTCTCAGAAAGCCTCCTGACTGTTTTCCCTCGAGATTCGGACATAACAGCTTCAAAAAACACATACAGGAAGCAGAGGCAAGAGGCATTCCTTTTGAAATATTCCGGCTTCCGAGAATAGCCCTGGATATAGACGAACCGGGGGACCTACAATACCTTGCGACACAAAAAATGAACACAAAGACATTTGCAGAGCTGATTAGAATTGGAGTTGTCGAGAAAATATTCGAGCGCCAATAAAATCTTTGCCTCGTGGCGGGATCCTTGAGGATTCCATCTTTGATGGGGAGAAGCGATTGCTAGCCTCTCCCTTATTTTTGGTCTATTAATAATCATCCATATGAGGATGTCCGTGTCCGCCCATACCCATACCGTCTTTTTCGTCTTTCGGTTTTTCAGCTACGAGGGCTTCAGTTGTAAGGAGAAGGCCTGCGACACTGGAGGCGTTCTGTAAAGCACTCCTTGTGACCTTTGTAGGGTCAACTATTCCAGCCTCGACCATATCACA
>Ga0187893_10002572_pt1 | contig 39523 bp, 31 predicted proteins | sample MA1701074metaG_FD_139574 | JGI IMG/M metagenome (GOLD analysis project Ga0187893, IMG submission 139574) | White microbial mat communities from a basaltic lava cave in the Kipuka Kanohina Cave System on the Island of Hawaii, USA - MA170107-4 metaG ...
ATGACCGGCAGCGGCGGCGCGGCGCCGAACCTCACGACCGTGCCGAGCTCGTCGGGAGCGTCGCGGACGAAGTCGCGGTAGAAGCGGAGGACCTCCCCGGCGTCGGTCGCGTCCCAGAGGATGGGCCCGGCCAGGACGGTGGGCCCGACGGAGTGGAGGCGGAACTCGAACGAGGTGACCACGCCGAAGTTGCCGCCGCCGCCTCGCAATGCCCAGAACAGGTCAGGGTGCTCGTCCTCGGACGCCCGCAGCAGCGCGCCGTCGGCCGTTACGACGTCGACGGCGAGGAGGTTGTCGACCGTGAGGCCGTGCTTGCGCATCAGCCAGCCGACGCCACCGCCGAGGGTCAGCCCGGCGACTCCGGTGTGGCTCACGATTCCGCCGGTGGTGGCCAGACCGTGCGCCTGCGTCTCGTGGTCGACGTCACCCCACAGCGCACCACCCTGCACCCAGGCCCTGCGGTCGGCGGGATCGACCCGCACGGCCCGCATCGCAGAGAGGTCGATGACGATCCCGTCGTCGCAAACGGCGGTGCCCGCCACGTTGTGGCCTCCGCCTCGTATGGCGATCTCCAGATCGTGGTCGCGGGCGAAACGCACGGCCGCGACCACGTCGGCGGTCCCGATGCATCGGGCGATCAGGTGCGGGCGCCGGTCAATGGCACCGTTCCAGACTGCACGGGCGATGTCGTAGTCGGCGTGGTCGGCACTGATCAGCCGGCCTCGGAACCCGTCGATCTCCACGACGGTTGGCTCCTTGATCCCGTGGCCGACTTCCGCGGGCGTCGGTGTCGTCATCGTGTCCTCCTCTCTTCGAGAGGCCACATCGGACCACGGCGGACCGCGGCCGTATAGTCAAGAATCTGGACTCAACAACCGAAGGCGGATGCGCGACACTGCCGTTGTGAGGACGTACGGCCAATACTGCCCAATCGCTCGGGGCGCCGAGATCTTCGCCGAGCGCTGGACACCGCTGATCATCCGCAACCTGTACCTTGGCTGCGGAAACTTCAGCGAGATCCTCGAGGGCGCGCCCGGACTCTCCCGTACCCTGCTCTCACAGCGGCTCAAGCAGCTCGAACGGCTTGGTGTCGTCGAGTCGGCACCCAAGCCCGACGGGCGCGGGCACCACTACAAGCTCACGTCTGCGGGCCACGAGCTCTTCGCGGTCTGCCAGTCGCTCGGCGAGTGGGGTGCGCGTTGGCTCGAGATCGCCCCCGAGAACCTCGACCCCTTTGTGGCCCTGTGGTCGATGTGCAACGCGCTCCGCCGAGACCGGCTCCCGGATCGACGCGTCGTCATCCGCTTTGACTTCACCGGCCGCCCGCGCCGTGAGCGTTATTGGCTACTCATCGAGCTCGGAGACACCGAGATCTGTAAGACGTACCCCGGCCTCGACGAGGACCTCTACATCACGGCGGAAGCCGAAGCCTTCGTCAAATGGCACGCCGGCCAGCTCACCTGGGCCCAAGCCACCCGCGAGGGCCACATCCAACTCGACGGCCTCCCGTCGCTGGTAAGAACCTTCCCAACCTGGAACGCCCGCAGCATGTTCGCCCACATCAGGCCGGTCTCCCGCACCGCCACGAGCCCCGCACGCTGACGTCCTCGATGCGGTTTTCAGCTCCGCGCTACCGGCTCATGCATCGGACCTGCGGCGATTGTCCTGGTGCGAAGGTCGACGCGCTATCGAGAGTTGTTCTTTTTGGCGGGTGTGGGGCTGTCGGTGGTCGCCGCTACGTGCGCGATTCAACTCACCCGACACGATCTGGCCATTCGAGCCGCTCTGTCTCGCGCGGATCGAAACATGCCTGCGACCCGCATCGGGGACGCGAGAATCACTGCGGTACCGATCGGCCCTGCCACGACAAGACGAGCGCAACAGCGGTGCGCATGTCCGTGCGTCCGAATCCCGCCACCGGACGATGGCGGTAGTCGAGGGCGTGTGACGCCTTTACGGAGAGCAGCCGCGTTAGCGCGACGCTCACGGTGGTGATGCTCGCCCCGCGCCAATTCTCGGCTGCCTCGAGGTCGGCGACGAGCGCGACGGCTTCGGTCAGCTCTGTGCCGGGCACGGGTGCCCATGCGTACCTCATCCCGCCAGCGAACGTCGCGAACTGGAGCAAGGTCGCGTCGAGGCGGGACTCGGCCGTGAAGCCGATGGCGCCCTCGGCGGTCACACTCTGCCGATGCGGCAACGCGAGCGTGCGGCCGATGCCGGCGTCCACGGTCGCTCGATGGTCGATTCCGGCGAATCGATCCCGCGTGTACGAGCCCCGGCCGAACAGCTCGTATCGCTCGCGGACGCTGAGGCCCTGCCGCGTCTGCATCGTCAAGGACCGCGCCTGGGTAACGGACTCGACCTCGCTCGTGATGAACGCGACCGACGCCTGTGTGCTGGACCGTTCGGCGCGATGGATCACGGACCCGCCGAACCCCGCCGAGCGCGTGGAGGTGTTCCCGCCGGTGGCGAGCAGCGACAGTTCCCCGCTCAGCTCCCAGTCGGGCGGCCGTACCGGGGCAGTGCCGTATTGCGCGGCGATACCCGCGACGGCCGGCGGCGGGGCCGAGTGCCGGATCTGGAGCCGCCACTCGGTTGCCTCGCGAGTCCAGACATCGGTGATGAGACTGCGCAGCACCGCCGGCTGGCAGGTCCCGGGATCGACGTAGAAGGTCAGCTCGAACGAGGCGACGACGACGTCGCCGTGCTGGCGCGCCCGGAACGCGTCGATGTCCCACCGCGGCCCCCAGCACAGCGTCACCGCGTTGTGTATCCAGGTCTCCCGCTCGACATCCGGCGATCCCCGAAGGACGTAGTCGGACGCGAGCAAGCGCTCGAGCTGCGGCCGATCTTTGGTGCGCACGGCCTCGCCCAGCTGCTGCTCGCGCTCGCGAACCTCGGCGACTGCGGCGGGCGGCGCTTGCGCCGCGCGCGCGCTGGCGGTCCCAGCCAAGAACGCCGCGCCCAGCATCAGTCGCCAGCACATCACAGGGCGTCCGCCGGGAGCCGCGGCAGCGTCGCGCCTTCACGCTGCGCGATCGTGCGAATCGGGAACGGAATCACGATGCCCTCCTGCTCGAAGCGCGCGTGCAGCCGCTTGATGAACTCGTGTTTGATGAGGTACTGGTCGACGAACTCCCGTCCCCGCAGGATCACCGTGAAATTGATGCTGGAGTCGCCGAAGGTGTGATAGCGGATGAACGGCTCGAACTCGGCGACGCCGCCCGGCACCTCCCGCAACACACTGCGGCCGACCTCGATGACGACCCGCTCGACGTGCCGCAGATCGCTGGCGTAGTCGACGCCCACCTCGACGAGCACCGCCAGATCCGGCGAGGGCAGGTGATGATTGACGAGAATAGCCTGCGCCAGCTTCAAGTTCGGCACGACCACGAGATTGTTGGCGAGCATCCGCAGCCGCGTGGATCGCCAGCTGAAATCGACCACATACCCCTCCTGGCCGGAATCGAGCTTCACGTAGTCGCCGACGCGAATCTGCCCGGCCAGCGTCATGAACAGACCCGCGAAGAAATTGGCCAGCGGCTCCTGCAGCGCGAGCGCCACGGCCAGGCCCCCAATGCCGAGCGCGGTGAGCATGGGCGTGATCGAGAGTCCGAGCCCGTTCAGGATCACGAGGAATCCCAACACCGCACAGAGCGCCCAGACGATGTTGCGCGTCAGACTGGTGACCGGCAACACCGGGGCGATGCGCGCGCTGTAGGCATCCACGGACTGACTGGCGATCGCCGCCACGGCCAGCGTCACGGACGCGGCGCCGAGCGCGAACACGACCCGCTCGACCAGCAGCCGGCCTTCGGGGGTCAAGGTCCAGTACCCGGCCGCCACCCATGTGCCAATCAGCAGACCCCACCATGGCAGCCGCGATCGGATTACGTGCGCGCTCGACTGCGCCAGCGTGCCCGCACTCTCGGGCAACCACCGCGGAAAACGCGATGCGACGAGCGCGCCGAGGATGCGGCCGACGCTCCAGCCCGCGGCGACCGTGACGATGGTCCAGCCAAGTTGCGCTCCCCAAGTCGGCCACCCACCAAGGTCTGGCATCTGGTCAGCCTCCTCTCTTGCGCGGGCGCCGAGCGCCGGGCGCCTGGCGGGACGACGCGCGCGGGCGCCGCCCGGCGCCCGGCGAATCCAACCGGGCCGCGAGCCGTTCGAGGACTCGCGTCGTGGCCGCACGGTCGCGCGCCGTCACGATCCTGAGCGTGGCGGCCACCGCGGCCTCCACGGTGCCGTGACCGGCGGCATTGATGCGGGCGCCCCGCGCGGTCAGCCGGAGCACCGCGCGGCGGCGATCCCGCGGATCGTCGATGCGCCGCAGCAGCCGCTGGCTCGCCAGGCGCTGCAGGACGCCGGTCAGCGTACTCGGGTGCACGTGCAAGGTAGCCGCGAGGTCGCCCGCCGACACGCCCGGGAACAAGCCGACGACGCGCAGCGCGAGGCGCTGTGGTCCGGTCACGCCAATGTCGCCCGCCATGCGTTTCGAGGTCTTTTCGACGCCGTGCACGACGGCCCAGAGCAGCTGCATGAACTGCAGCACGTCCGGCAGACCTGTGCCGGCATTCGTATCGTCGAGTGTCGAGGTCGAGGTCGGCATATATTTTGAACTCAAAATAATATCATGATAGACTGTGCCTTCATGCCTGAATCGCGTCTCGTAATCGTCTCGAATCGCCTCCCGGTGTCGGCGCATGCCGCCGAGGGCGGCGTGCGCCTCGTGCCCTCTGCCGGTGGACTCGCCACGGGCCTGCGGCCGTGGCACGAGCGGTCCGGCGGCCTGTGGATTGGCTGGCCCGGGAACGTCACGCTCGAGCCCGAACAGCGGGCCGACTTCGACCGGCAGCTCCGCGAGCACCGGATCGTACCCATCGAGCTCTCCACCGACCAGATCGATTGTTACTACGACGGATTCTGCAATCGGGTGCTGTGGCCCCTCTTTCACTATCTGATCGATCGCGTCCCCGTCGACGCGGCAGGATGGGCGAGCTACCGGGATGTCAACGAGGCCTTTGCAGACGCCGTGGTGCGCCACCATCGCCCGGGCGACACCATCTGGGTGCACGACTATCACCTGATGCTCCTGCCGGCGCTCGTCCGGAGGCGGCTGCCCGCCGCGCGCATCGGATTCTTCCTGCACGTGCCCTTTCCCTCGTCGGAGGTGTTTCGGACCCTGCCGTGGCGGCGCGAGGTGCTCGACGGGGTGCTCGGCGCGGATCTCGTGGGATTTCATACGTTTGCCTACATGCGTCACTTCGTCGCATCGCTCCTGCACGTCGAGGGAGTCGAGGCGGATATCGACCGCGTTCGCGTGTCCGACCGGGAGGTCAGGCTGGGCGTGTTCCCCATGGGCGTGGACGCCGCACGCTTCGCGGCGCTCGCGCGCGATCCCGATGTCCTGGCCGAAGTGGAGGCGATCCGGAAGGACGCCGACGGCCGTCAGATCGTGCTGGGCGTCGACCGGCTCGACTACACCAAGGGGATTCCACGGCGGCTCGAGGCCGTGGAGCGGCTCCTCACGCGCGTACCGGCGCTGCGCGATCGCATCCGGTACATCCAGGTGGCCGTGCCGTCGCGGGAAGCCGTCGATTCGTACCAGCAGTTCACGCGCGAGCTCGAAGAACGCGTCGGGCACATCAACGGTGCGTGCGGAACGCTTCGTTCGACCCCGGTCCATTACCTCCATCGGTCCGTCTCGGCGCGCGAGCTCGTCGCCCTCTACCGCGCCGCCGACGCGATGCTCGTCACGCCGCTCCGCGACGGCATGAATCTGGTCGCCAAGGAGTTCGTCGCCTCCCGCGTGGATGACGATGGGGTCCTGGTGTTGAGCGAGTTCGCGGGTGCCGCGGCCGAGCTCGGGGAGGCCGTCGTCGTCAATCCCTACGATGTCGATGCTGTTGCCGACGGCATCGAACGAGCGCTGTCGATGTCGGCGGCGGAGCGCCGGGCGCGGATGAAGGCGCTGCGCCGGCGTATCGCAGACCACGACCTCAATGCCTGGGCCGGGAGTTTTCTCGCGCGGCTCGACACGGTGGGCCCGGCCGCGCGTGGGGCCGCCGCGCCACGGCCGGAGCAGGGCCTCGTCGCGGCGCTGGCGGACGCACAGGGGACGAGGGCCGTTCGTCTGTTGCTCGACTATGACGGGACGCTGGTCCCGTACGCGCGGTCGCCCGAACTCGCCGCGCCGGACCAAGAGCTCCTGTCGCTGATCGGAGCGCTCGCAGCGTTGCCGAATGTGAGGGTGGACATGGTGAGCGGCCGACCTCGGGAGATCCTGCAGGCGTGGTTCGGCGACCAGCCAGTCTCGCTCTGGGCCGAACACGGGTTCTGGCATCGACGGCATATCGGCGCGGGGTGGCAGGCCGCGGCCGTGACGCACGCCGATCTGCTCGCCCGGATCCGGCAGCTGCTCGAGCAGTTCACCGCGTGCACGCCCGGGTCGTACCTCGAAGTCAAGAGCGCCTCGCTCGCGTGGCACTACCGCGGTGTCCAGCGGGAGTTCGGAACACGCCAGGCCCACGAGCTGCGAATGCTCCTCGGCGACGCGCTTAGCAACCAGCCCTTCGAGGTGCTCGAGGGCAGCAAGGTCATCGAAGTGCGACTGCGCGGCGTGAGCAAGGCGATCGTGGCGCAGCGAGTGCACGCGGAGACGCCCTCCGACACGCTGGTCGTCGCCATCGGCGACGACCGCACCGACGAGGAGCTCTTCCGCGCACTGCCGGCGTCGGCGCTGACGGTTGCCGTAGGCGCGCAGCCGACCTGCGCGCGGTTCCGCGTCGCCGACTACCGCGCCGTTCGCCAGATGTTGCGCCTGCTGCTCCCGGACGACTCCCCCGATTCAGCGCGCTCCTCCGACGGGGAGCGCGCGGCGCTCGGCGCCTGACGCGGCGCCGCGCTGCGCGCCCGTTCGATGACGCCGTTCAACTCCGCGCCGATCAGAATCGCGAGCCCCGATACATAGAACCAGAGGAGCAGCACCACGACGCCGCCGATCGCGCCGTAGGTGGCGCTGAAGTTGGTCAGATTGGCGACGTAGAACTTGAAGGCGAACGAGCTGACCATCCAGAGCCCGGTGGCCAGCACCGAGCCAGGCGTGTCCAGGTCCAGGCGACGCGCCGGTTGGGCGCGAGATGGTACACGAGGTCGACCCCAAGCACGACCAGGAGGATCATCAGCGGCCATCTGCCAATCGCCCAGACACGGCTGAACACCGGACCGAGGCCGACCCAGCCGGCCACCATCGATGCGACATCCGGTCCCCCGAGCACCAGGACGAGGGAGGTGACGATGAAGAGCGCGAGCGCCACCTGGGCCACCGCATGCTCGACCGGCAGATATCCGATCAGGGCGACCAGAAACAGGAGCGCTGGGAAGAGCGACAGAAAGAAATAGAAGGCCAGCTGCGCGGCCAGGCCCAGACAGTCGTCATCATCAATCTCGCGGACCGTGCGTCTGACGACCTCCGACAGGTGGAGCGGTACGCGAGCGATGGGCATCAGACGTCTCCAGCCGTGGGTTCCGCCGCCATGCGCCGGCGAAGCAGGCCGCCTGTGCCAGGTCCGACGGACAACCCCATGCCCCAAGATCGCGAAGATGGCACAAGATGAGATGATGCAGGTCCTCCGGCACGAACCACGCCGCGACGGGACGCTCGTGCGCCCGGCGCTCGAGATACCAGACGAGACCCGACCCGGCGATTCCTGCACCACCGATGAGAACCCGCATGGGCGCACACACGACGGCTGCCATTAGTTTGACTTCAAATCAATGATATGCGCGGTGTGAACATGAAGCCGAGCCGTTCAACGTTCTGGCGTCCGAGCCTCGGCGCATTCCGTCTCGACGGCGGCGTGTGCTTTCGCGTGTGGGCGCCGGGCCGGGCGGTCGTCGAGCTGGTGCTCGATCCGGACGGTCCCGCGCCGCGCCATCGCCGCCTGACGCCGGAGGATGACGGCACGTTCACCGGCACGTTCGACGACGTCGCGAGCGGCGACGTGTACGCGTACTTGCTGGACGGAGCCGGACCGTATCCCGATCCGTGCTCCAGGTTTCAGCCCCGCGGCGTCCACGGCCCCTCTGCCGTGATCGATCCGGCGGTCTTTGAGTGGTCCGATCACCATTGGACGGGCGTGCCGCTCGACCGGGCAGTCATCTACGAACTGCACGTCGGCACGTTCACGCCGGCTGGCACGTTTGCCGGCGTCGCGGAGCGGCTGCCCTACCTTGCCGACCTCGGCGTCACCCTGGTCGAGCTAATGCCAGTGGCAGACTTCCCGGGCACGCGCAACTGGGGATACGACGGCGCAAGCCTGTTTGCACCATGCCGACGATACGGCACGCCGGACGACCTGCGGCATCTGGTGGACGCCGCGCACGGTCTCGGGTTGGGCGTACTGCTCGACGTCGTGTACAACCATTTCGGACCCGATGGCGCTTACTGCACGGTCTTCAGTCCGTTCTACCGGTCGTCGCGGCACCAGAGCCCGTGGGGCCCCGCCATCAACCTGGATGGCGAGGGGTCGGCTCTGGTCCGGGAGTTCTTCGTCGAGAACGCCCTACACTGGCTGCATGAATATCACGTGGACGGGCTCCGGCTCGACGCGACGCATTGGCTGCTGGACGATTCCACGCCGCATTTTCTCGCGCAGCTGGCGGCGCGCGTGCGGGAGTCCGTGAGCGGCCGCGCGGTGCTCCTCGTCGCGGAAGACGATCGGAACCTCGCCACCATCGTCGGCCCGCCCGCTCAGGGCGGCTGGGGGCTGGACGCGGTGTGGGCCGACGATTTCCACCACCACGTCCGCCGCCGGGCCGCCGGCGATCGCGACGGCTACTACCAGGACTATTCCGGCTCCATCGCCGACATCGCCACCACGATCCGGAAGGGATGGTTCTACTGCGGCCAGGAGTCGCGCTATGCCGGCGTCCCCCGAGGCACCGATCCGGCCGGCGTGCCGCTCGAGCGCATGATCATCTGCATTCAGAATCACGATCAGATTGGGAACCGGCCGTTCGGCACACGCCTCAATCACCAGGTCGAGGCCGCAATGTTCCGCGCACTGTCGGCTTTGCTGCTGTGTGCCCCGGAGACCCCGCTGCTGTTCATGGGACAGGAGTGGGCGGCGAGCTCACCCTTCCTGTTCTTTACGGACCACCACCCGGAGCTCGGCCGGCTGGTCACCGAGGGCCGGCGGCGGGAATTCGCGCGCTTCGAAGCGTTCGCGGATGAAAAGACGCGCGCCCGCATACCCGACCCGCAGGCCGACTCGACCTTTGAAGCCAGCCGCTTGCAATGGATGGAGCGCTCGTCCGCGCCCCACGCGGGGATGCTCGAGCTGTATCGCGCGCTGCTCCGGCTGCGGCGCACCGAAGCGGCGCTGCGTCCTGGCCGCTGCGCCGAGCTGGCCGAATTCGATGACCACGGGCTCGCACTGACGCGGGGCGATACGCCGGGCGAGGCGATGCTGCTGGTGGCGTGGCTGCACGACGCGGGCGGCACGTATGAGCACGATCGTCGCGGGCCGAACATCACCGGCACGGGCTGGAGCCTCGTGCTCTCGACGGAAGACCCCGGATATCAGGAGGCACCGGACGATCGCGGCGTGACGCACGCACCGGACATCACGCTCGCGGACTCCCCGATCGTGACGTTCCGGCGGCCATCGGCGGTGATTCTGAGGCGGCGGTGAACGGCATCGATTCTGCGCGCCGCCCGCTGGCCACGTACCGCGTGCAGTTCCATCGCGGCTTTGGCTTTGCGGAGGCTCGCGACCTCGTCCCGTATCTGGCCGAACTCGGGATCACCGAGTGTTACTGCTCGCCGTATCTCAAGGCGAATCCCGGCAGCCGCCACGGCTACGACATCTGCGACCACTGTACGCTCAACCCGGAGCTCGGCGGCGAGGCGGACTACGACGATTTTTGCGCCGCGTTGCAGGCCCACGGGCTTGGGCACCTCATCGATTTCGTGCCCAACCACATGGCCGCGGATCCGCGGTCGAATCTCTGGTGGCGCGACGTGCTCGAGAACGGCCCGAGCTCGCCGTTCGCCGATTTCTTCGACATCGATTGGGATCCGATCAAACCGGAGCTCAAGAGCAGGATCCTGCTGCCGGTGCTCGGCGATCAGTATGGCCGCGTGCTCGAGCGCGGCGAACTGCAGCTGCGGCTGCAGGACGGAGCGCTGCACCTCTGGTACGGCGACCTGGACCTGCCAGTCAACCCGCGGCAGTCGCCCCGCGTGCTGGGGCTGCACCGCGACCGACTCGAGCAGGAGATGGGCGGTGATCCCGCGCTCCGCGAGTATCTCAGCATTCTGACGGCGCTCCACAACCTACCCGTGTACACCGAGCGAGATCCGAATCGGATTGCGGAGCGTCAGCGGGAGAAGGAGGTCGCGCGCGAGCGTCTTCATCGCCTCGTCGCCGAATCGCCTCCGATCCATCGGCACGTTGACGAGTGCCTGCGTCAGGCGAACGGCGAAGCTGGGCAACCGGCGAGCTTCGACATCTTGCACGACCTGCTCGAGCACCAAGCCTACCGGCTGGCCTACTGGCGCACGGCCGTCGACGAGATCAACTATCGCCGGTTCTTCGACATCAACGAGCTGATCGCGCTCAGAATGGAACATCCGGCCGTCTTCGACGCGACCCACGGTCTGCTCAGGCGGCTCGTCCTGGACGGGCGGGTCACGGGGATCCGGGTGGATCATCCCGATGGCCTGTTGGATCCCCATGGCTATTTCGAGCGCCTGCAGCAACTGACCGGCCGGCCGGTGTACGTGGTGGCGGAGAAGATTCTCGCTCCCGGCGAATCGCTCGACCGGGACTGGCCTATCGCTGGGACCACCGGCTATGGCTTCCTCAATATCGTCTCGGGGCTGTTCGTCGATCCTCGACACGTGCGGACCCTGCGCAGCCTCTACAGGCGGCTGACGGGGCGACACGAATCGTTCGACGAAGTCGCCTACTGGAGCCGGCGTACGATCATGCTCACGGCCATGGCGAGCGAGCTGAATGTGCTGGCGCATGCCCTGAACCGGCTGTCGGAAGAAGATCGTTGCGCCCGTGACTTTACGCTCAACAACTGCCGAACGGTTCTCCGGGAAGTCGTCGCGTGCTTCCCCGTCTACCGCACGTACGTCAGCCGACGAGGCGTGAGCGATTTCGATCGAGCCGTCATCACGGCCGCTATCGCGGACGCGCGCCGCCGCAACCCGTTGATGGAGACGTCCATTTTCGACTTTCTCTGGGACATCCTGCTGCCGTCGGCGCCGCGGCCCGCCGAGGACCGGGTGGCCGCGGACCGTTTTCAGTTCGCGATGAAAGCCCAGCAGTTCACGGCACCGGTCCAGGCGAAGGGCGTCGAGGACACGGCGTTCTACCGTTACAACGCGCTCGTCTCGGCAAACGACGTCGGCGGCCACCCAAGCCGGTTGTCGGCAGGCGTCGCGGAATTTCACGAGATGAATCGTCTGCGGCTCGCGCACTGGCCGCTGGAGCTGCTCGCGACCTCCACGCACGACACGAAGCGCGGCGAAGACGCGCGTGCCCGAATCGGCGCGCTCTCCGAGATGCCCGCCGCCTGGTCGAAGGCGGTGAGCGCGTGGATGCGCATCAACGGACGCAATCGTTCGAAGATCCAGGGCGCATGGGCGCCGGATCGCAACGACGAATACCTGTTCTATCAGGTGCTCGTCGGCGCCTGGCCTGCGGAACACGAAGGGGAACCCATCCCGGATCGATCTCCGTTGGACCTGACCGGGAGACTCGTCGCGTACATGGAGAAGGCTGCGCGCGAGGCGAAGATGCACACGAGCTGGATCGAGGAGAACCCGGAATACACGAGAGCGCTGGTCCGCTTCGTCGAGGACACGCTGATCGGACGAACGGCGCGGCGGTTTCTCGCTTCGTTCATCCCGTTTCAGCGCCGTGTCGCGCGAATCGGCATGGTGAACTCGCTGGCGCAGCTCACCCTGAAGCTGGCCTCACCGGGCGTCCCAGATTTCTATCAGGGAAGCGAGCTCTGGGACCTCAGCCTGGTGGATCCCGACAATCGGCGTCCGGTGGACTTCTCCGCGCGCCGGCAGCTGCTGGCCCGTCTCCGTCCGCTTCTCGACGGGCTGGAACGCGGATCCGCCGTTGCCACCGACGTCCGCGATCTGCTGACCCAGTGGCCCGACGGTGCCATCAAGCTCCTGATCACGGTGTGCGGCCTGCGCGTTCGGCGGCAGCACCCGACGCTGCTGCTGGACGGCGCGTATACGCCGCTCGAGGCGGAAGGCATGCACAAGGATCATGTCGTGGCGTTTGCGCGGCACGACGAGGCCGGAGCGCTGCTTGCAGTGGCACCTCGTCTCGTCGTCTCGCTGCTGGCCGAGGACCGGCCGCTGCCGCTCGGCCCCGCCGCATGGGGCGCGAGCGGTCTCGTGCTCCCGCCGGCCCTGCGCGCCGGCCGCTATCGACACGTCATCACGGGCGAATGGTGCGACACGGTGGGATCTGACCAGTCCCACCTGCCGCTGGCAGCGGCCTTGCGTGACTGTCCCGTGGCGCTGCTCGTCGGCACCCCGTCGGCGGGAGCGGCGCACGCGGACGCCGCATGAGCGACGGCGCTGCCCGACTCAGCAGCGCCAGGGACGAGGAGATATCGTTTGAACACAAATTAATTGCTAAGATGGAGATTGAGGCGAGATGGCAGCATTGCAGGGCTTGGCATCGACCGAGGGCGCCTCCGAGGAGAGTCAATCGCTGGTCGAGACCGTTCAGCGGCATGAGCACGACCAGATCCTGGTGCTCCTCGGCTTTGATGGCGTCCTGACCGAGTATGAGGACGACCCGGAGGCAGTGCGCCTCTCGAGCGCGCGGCGTCAGTTACTGAGGCAGCTCATGCGGCGTCCTGGCGTCACGCTTGGTGTCATCAGCGGGCGCCGGGTGCACGACCTCCGACAGCGGGTAGGGCTCGGCGGCGAGGTGTTCTACATCGGCCTGCACGGCCTCGAAGCGGTCGGTCCACGGTTCAATCGAATCGAGCACGAGTCGCTGCGGCAATACCGAGAGCGGCTGCACGATATCACCATGGCCGCACAGCCCCTGATCTCCGAGATCGACGGTGCCCACCTGGAGAACAAGGAGCTCGTGCTCGCCCTGCACACGCGACAGGCCGGCCCGACCGACGCAGTGTGGGCTCGGCTGCACCTGCTCCGACGCGCCGGCGAAATCGCCGACCCACGAACCTTCCGCATGTTGCGCGGACACCACGTCCTGGAGCTGCTGCCGAACCTCGGGCCGACCACGGCCGCGGCAATCGCCGCCGTGCGTGAGTGTGTGGAGCAGCGCGAGGAACGCCGGGTCTTCGTGGTGTACGTCGGCGAGGATGTCCCCGAGAACGATGCGTACGAAGCGACCGCGGCCCACGGCGTGTCCCTCGCCGTCGGCCGGCGCGTCCGACAGGCCGATTATCACCTCGAGTCGATCGAGATGGTCGACGAGCTGCTCGCGCGGCTGGCTGCCCTCCGCGGCCGACGCTCCCCTGACGCCCCCGCCCCGCGCCGCACGGCAACGGGGGTATCATCCCCCGATGCGCGATGGAGGAAATGCTCGTGACCGATGAGAGGCCCGTGATCATAGCGGTGGCCGTAGGCGCTATTCTCGGCGCCGCGGCGGCCTATCTACTGTTTACGCCACGCGGCCGCCGTGCGCTCGACAACATCGATGGCACGCTCGACGACGCGTCGGCGCGGCTCGAGCAGTTTCGGCACGCCCTCAGGCGAGCCGACGGCGTCGTACACGAGACGCGCGGCGCCGTCGACGACGTCCGCGCCATGCTGAAGGGCGCTGAGCTCCAGACGCGCGTGTAAGCGGCGCCGCCGATCGCGTACATGCGCGCCTCAATCGCCAGTCTGACCGCATTTCGTCAGGCATTCGCGTCAGCTCACCGCCATTCGAGACGTGGACGTCTATCAGAGTCGGCGAGCCCGCGGTGCTGCGTGGCAAGCGGCTTGCTCGACAATAAGACGAGAGGCGACCATCCGACAGGGTGACCGCCGAAGGGAGGCCAATGACTACACCCGTTTCGTTTCGCACATTCTGCTGCGGTGCGCTGACCGGCGCCGCGCTGGCGCTGCTCTTTGCACCGACAATAGGGAAACAGACGCGCCGGGGGATCGGCGCCGCGGCGCGCTGGTGCGAGGATCGCGGCACGCGCGTGGCCACTCGTGCCGGACACCAGTTCACCCGTCAGGCCGATCCCACCCCAGCCGTGCGCCTGCACGGTGTCATGGCGGTCGCGCACGAATGACGCGACCGCGGCCAGCCGCTGACGCTTGCGCGATCGACGCCTGAAACGGCCCGCCGCCTGGATGCGCCTCCTGCGGCGAGAACGCGCGAAGGGCGTGACGGCCCGACGTCGCTACTGACGGTAGACTCTGACGCGTGAGAGTCTGTCCTGGTCGGCCGTACCCCCTGGGCGCCACATGGGACGGCGGCGGCGTCAATTTCGCGATCTTCTCCGAACACGCCACCGGCGTTGAACTGTGCCTGTTCGACTCGGCCAGCGCGGGCCGCGAGTCCCGGCGCGTGCCGCTCGTCGAGCAGACCGACATGGTGTGGCACGCCTACCTACCCGGCGTGCGCCCCGGCCAGGTGTACGGCTATCGCGTGCACGGCCCGTACGACCCGGAAGCGGGGCACCGCTTCAATCCCGCCAAGATCGTCGTCGACCCGTACGCGAAGGCCGTGGCGCGAGCCGTCCGCTGGGACGATGCGATGTTCGGCTACAGGATTGGCGACTCCGAGGAGGATGTGTCGTTCGACGACCGTGACAGCGCCCCGTTTGCGCCGCTCACTGCCGTCATCGATTCGGAGTTCAAGTGGGGGCCCGATCATCCTCCGCGACGGCCGTGGCACGAGACGGTCATCTACGAGGCCCACGTGAAGGGGTTCACCGCGCGCCACCCGGATATCCCGCCCCGCCTGCGCGGAAGCTACGCCGCGATCGCCACCCCGCCGGTCATCGAGCACCTCCAGCGCCTCGGCGTCACCGCCCTCGAGCTGATGCCGGTCCATCACCATTCCTACGATCGGCACCTTGTGGAGCGGGGCCTGACCAACTACTGGGGCTACAACACCCTGTGCTTTTTCGCGCCCGACCTGCGCTACTCGGCGGCGCGGCGCCCGCTCGACTCGGTGCGCGAGTTCAAGACGATGGTGCGCGCGCTGCACGCCGCCGGGATCGAGGTGATTCTCGACGTCGTGTACAACCACACAGCGGAGGGCAACCATCTGGGTCCGACGATGTCGCTGCGGGGAGTCGACAACGCCGCGTACTATCGCCTCTCGCCCGAGAACCCGCGGTACTACGTCGACTTCACGGGATGCGGCAACACATTGAACATGCGGCATCCGCGCGTGCTGCAGCTCATCATGGACAGTCTGCGGTACTGGGTAGTCGACATGCATGTCGACGGGTTCCGCTTCGATTTGGCCAGCACCTTGGCGCGGGAGCTCTACGAGGTGGACCGGCTTGGCGCCTTCTTCGACATCATTCACCAGGACCCCGTGCTCTCGCAGGTGAAACTGATCGCCGAGCCGTGGGATCTCGGCGAAGGCGGCTATCAGGTGGGCAACTTCCCCGTCCTCTGGACGGAATGGAACGGGCGCTACCGCGACTGCGTCCGGCGCTTCTGGCGGGGCGATGCCGGCATGGTCGGCGAGCTGGCGACCCGCCTCGCGGGAAGCGCCGATCTCTACGCGCACAACGGGCGGCGGCCGTACGCCAGCATCAACTTCGTGACCGCGCACGACGGCTTTACCCTGCACGACCTGGTGAGCTACGACCACAAACACAACGAGGCCAACGGCGAAGACAACGGCGACGGGGAGAACTACAACCTGAGCTGGAACTGCGGCGTCGAGGGACCGACCGACGACCCGGCCATCCGCGCGCTCCGCGAACGGCAGAAACGAAACTTCCTGGCGACGCTGTTCCTCTCGCAGGGGGTGCCAATGGTGAGCGGCGGCGACGAGTTGAGTCGCTCGCAGCACGGCAACAACAACGCCTACTGCCAGGACAACGAGATCAGCTGGACCGATTGGACGGCCAGCGACGACCGGCGGGCGCTGTTCGAGTTCGTCTGCCGGCTCAGCGACCTGATGCGCCAGCACGTTGTCTTACGCCGCCGGAAGTTCTTTCGGGGCGCGCCCCTCGACGGCGGACCGACGAAGGACGTCACGTGGCTCACGCCCGACGGGCTGGAGATGTCCGATGCGGATTGGAACGGCACGGACGTCCGCTGCCTTGGCGTGCAACTGGCCGGCGACGCGATAGACGAAGTCGACGAGAACGGCGACCGGATCGTCGGCGACACGCTCGTCTGCTTCCTGAATGCCGCGCCGACGCCGACCCCGTGCACCCTCCCGGCGTTCGTTCCAGACCGCTCGTGGGAATGTCTCCTGGACACCTTCGACGCGCACCGTGAAGGCCGGATCTTTGACGGAGGCCACCAGTATCGGCTCGGCGATCGCTCGCTGGCGGTCTTCCGCCGCTGCGAGCCGGGTTCGGCGTAGCGCGGTCGCGCCCGCCTCGTCCGGCTCCCTCACCGAGCCAGCATCGAGTACTCCGCTGCCGCGAAGGCGTCGACCTGAATCACCTCGTCGCGCACCAGGTCGGCGCGAACCACTCGATCGAACTCCTCGCGGGAAATGATCCCTGCGTCGAGGGCCGCCTGGAGCAGGATGTCTCCGGGCGCCTTGTCGAGGCGTCCCTCGCGCACGGCGTCGCGGATCTTCGTCTCCACGCGATGCGCCGCCACCGCGTTACGGAGCGCCGCCTCGAGACGGCCGAGGCCGGGTTCGTCGGACGGGGGCACGTAGATGTCGCTCGTCAGGGCCAGACGCGCCTCCCGGTCCTCGAGCAGCTCTCGCGCGACCTCGGCGCCCACTGCGTCGCTCGGGGGACGATAGCGCGCGCCGAGGGGAAAGACGACGAGCCGGGCCGCGCGCGCGACGAGCCGTCGGGGCAGGTTGTCGAGCACGCCCTCGAGCGCCACCTGAATCTCGTGCAGCGCGTGCTCGGCGACAAAGCGGACGAACGGAAAGCCGGCCTCCGGCGCCCCGTCGGCGTGGAAACGCCGGAGCGCGGCCGATCCCAGGTAGAGCCACGCCAGGGCGTCGGCGAGCCGCCCGCTGATCTTCTCGCGCCGCTTGAGGCGGCCGCCGAAGGTGGCGAGGGCGACCTCCGACACGAGCGCGAACGCCGCGCTCATTCGCGTGAACTGGCCGAACATGCGCCGCGTCCGTCCATCCACCGGCGCGCGGCTCATCCGTCCGTCGGTGAGGCCGAGGACGAACGCGCGCGCCGCCGTCGACGCCGCGTGCCGGAGGTGGCCGAACAAGGCCCGGTCGAACCGAGCAAGATCGCCGGCGGTGGCGGCGATGATCTCGTCGTACAGGTACGGATGGCACCGGATCGCCCCTTGCCCGTAGATGATCATCGACCGCGTGAGGATGTTCGCGCCCTCGACGGTGATGCCGATCGGCACTGCCTGATACATCGGCGCGAGGATGTTGCGGGGACCGCGGCAGATGGCCGCGCCGGCGCGGATGTCCATCGCGTCGTTGACGACCCGACGCATCGCCTCGGTCAGATACGCCTTGACGATGGCGGAGGCCACGACCGGATGCTCGCCGGCGTCCACCGCGCCCGCCGTCAGCCAGCGCGCGGCGTTCATGGCGTACGTGAGCCCGCCGATCCGTGCCAGCGGCTCCTCGATGCCCTCGAAGCGGCCGATGGGCGTGTCGAACTGCTCGCGGACGGTGGCATACGCCCCCACCAGCCGCGTCGCCACCTGCGCCGACGCGCACGCGAGCGCCGGCAGCGAGATCGAGCGCCCCGCCGCGAGGCTCTCCATGAGCATGCGCCACCCCTGGCCGGCCATGGCGCGGCCGCCGATGATGAAGTCGAGCGGCACGAACACGTCGCGCCCCCAGTTCGGGCCATTCTGAAACGGCACGCCCATCGGATCGTGCCGCGTGCCGATATCGATGCCCGGCAGGTGCGCCGGCACCAGTGCGCATGTGATGCCGAGATCCTCCTCCCCGCCGAGCAGGCGGTCGGGATCGCGGAGCCGGAAGGCCAGGCCGATCACCGTCGCCACCGGTCCCAGGGTGATGTAGCGCTTTCGCCAGTTCAGGCGGATGCCGATCACCTCGCGCCCCTCGTACGCACCGCGGCAGACGACGCCGGTGCTCTGGGTGGCCGCGGCATCGCTGCCGGCCTCGGGTCCAGTGAGCGCGAAGCAGGGAATCTCCTCGCCGCGCGCCAGCCGCGGCAGGTAGTGCCGCTTCTGCTCGTCGGTCCCGTATCGCAGGAGCAGCTCCGCCGGGCCGAGCGAATTCGGGACCATCACGGTGACGGCCGCAGTGACGCTGCGGCTTGCTACTTTCACGATGACCGCGGAATGCGCCGCGGCCGAGAATCCGAGTCCGCCGTAGCTCTCGGGAATGATCATTCCGAAAAAGCCGTGCCGCTTGAGCATCCCCCACACCTCCGGCGGCAGGTCGCCGGCGCGCGCGATGTCCCACTCGCGGACCATCGCGCAGAGCTCCTCGACCGGGCCTTCCAGAAACGCGCGCTCGCGGTCGGCGAGCGGCTTCGGGGTGAAGGCCAGGAGCGTGTGCCAGTCGGGCCGGCCGGAGAAGAGCTCGCGCTCCCACCACACCGTGCCCGCCTCGAGGGCCGCCCGCTCCGTATCGCTCATGCGCGGGAGCTGCGGCCGAATCGTTCGCAGCGCGGCACGGCTCACAAGCTGCCGCCGCAGCGGGCGAATCGACACCACCAGCACGGCCAGCAGCACAATCACGAGCAGCGTCGTCGTCATCGTGTGGACAGCCGCCCCGCGGCCGCCGCTTCCTCCTTTTTCTGCAGCTCGCGCCGAAGAATCTTCAGCGCGCTGCTCTTCGGCAGCTCGTCGAGGAATTCGATCGCGCGCGGCACCTTGTAGGCGGCCAGCTCGCGCCGGCAGTAGGCCACGAGCTCGTCCACGCTCGCCGTCTTCCCTTCGCGCAGGACGACGAACGACTTCACCGTTTCGCCACGCCGTGGATCGGGCACGCCGATCGTGGCCGCCTCCTGAACGGCTGGATGCGCGACCAGCACCGCATCCACCTCGTCGGGATAAATGTTGTAGCCGCCGGCGATGATCATCTCCTTCTTGCGCCCCACGACGAAGCAGTAGCCCTCCTCGTCCACGCGCACGATATCGCCCGTGTGGAGCCAGCCGTCGGCAAGCACGGCCGCCGACGCCTCGGGATTCTTCCAGTAGCCGCGCATCACCTGCGGTCCGCTGACGAGGAGCTCCCCTTCGGTGCCGGAAGGCACCACCGTGGAGGCGTCGCCGAGGTCGACGACCTTCATGTCGGTGTCAGGCAGGGGCACGCCGATGCTGCCGACCTTCCGCCGGCCGCCGAGCGGGTTGGCGTGGGTGACGGGCGACGTCTCGGTCAGCCCGTACCCTTCGACGATGGTGCTGCCGGTCAGTTTCTCGAAGCGCTCGAGCAGATCGCGCGGCAGCGGCGCCGCACCCGAGAAGCACGACGTCACGCTCGTCAGGTCGATCGTCTCCAGCCCAGGGGCGTTGACGATCGCGTTGAACATCGCGGGCACGCCTGGAAAGAGCGTCACGCGGTGTCTGGCGATGCTCGCGATCATCGCGCGGATGTCCCGCGGATCCGGCATGAGGACGGTCGCCGCGGCCAGGTACACCGGGAGGTTCATGGCTACCGTCAGGCCGAACACGTGAAAGAACGGCAGAGCGCCGAGCATCACCTCGTGGCCCGGCCGCGCCTTGACGAACCAGGACCGCAGCTGCTGCACGTTGTACGAGAGGTTTCGATGCGTCAGCATCGCGGCCTTCGGCGCGCCGGTCGTTCCGCCCGTGTACTGCAGGACGGCCAGATCGTCCAGGTCGATCGATACCTGCGGCCGCCCCGGCGGCGCACGCCGGATCAGCCGGCGCATCGTCCGCACGTCCGCCGACTCGGGCACCGACGCGATGAGCGGCGGCGTCGCGCGGCGCAGGCGGAGCGGCGCGAGCAGGTTCAGCGGAAACCGGAGATAGTCGGGGATCGACGCGATGACGTACTGCCGTACCGGCAGGCGCGGCCGGAGCGCCGCGATGCGCCGGGCGAAGAGGAAATCCGCCGTGATCGCCACGGAGCAATCGGCATCGCGCCATTGGTGTTCGATCTCGCGCTCCACGTACAGCGGATTGGTCATCACGGCGATCGCGCCGAGCGAGAGCACCGCGTAGAACCCGATGACGGTCTGCGGCAGGTTCGGCAGCTGAATGGCCACTCGCGTCCCGCGCTCGACGCCAAGGGCCGAGAGCGCCGCGGCGAAGCGGTCGACCTCGGCCGCGAGCTGGCGGTAGGTCAGCCGCCGGTTGAGGAAGATCAGTGCGGTGGCATCCGGGTAGTCGCGGGCACTGCGCTCCAGGAAGAATGGCAGCGGCCGTTCCTCGTAGTCGAGCGCGGCCGGAACGCCGTCGTCGTAGACCCGGTGCCACGGATGGCGCTGCATCAGTAGAAGGTCCTCCCGCTCCGCGCCATCTCGACCAGCACCTCCGCCGGCGCGAAGCGCGGCCCGACCTCCTGGGCGTGGCGGTGCAGCTCCGCGACGATGACCGCCGCGCCCGACTCGTCGATGCAACGCAGTGGGCCTCCGAGGTACGGCGGAAATCCGAACCCCATGACGGCGCCCATGTCACCGTCGGCCGGACGCTGGACGACCCCCTCGGCCACTGCGCGGGCCGCCTCGTTCAGCATCGCAAGGATCGGTCGCCGCTCGATGTCGCGCGGCGCTGGAGGACGCTCGGAGGGCCGCCGCTGGATCAGGCGGGCCGCCGTCTCGTCGGGCCTGCCCCGTTTCCCGCGGTCGTACTGGTAAAAGCCGCGGCCCGACCTGCGGCCCATGCGCCCGTCGGCGATGAGGGCGTCAACACCCGGCGCGGGAGCGAGCCGATCCCCGAGGGCCTCGTGCAGCACCGCGGCCGCCTTCGCGGCCACGTCGAGCCCCACTTCGTCGAGGAGCGCGATCGGGCCAACCGGAAACCCGAACGCCCTCATGGTCTCGTCGATCGTCTCGATCGGGACACCCTCCTCCAGCAGCCAGCCGGCCTCGTTCAAGTATGGCGCGAGGATCCGGTTCACCCAGAATCCCGGCGCGTCGCCGACGACGATCGCGGTCTTGCCCAGGCGCTGGCCGAAGCGCGCGGCCGAGCGCACGGCCCAGTCCTCGGTGGCCGGGCCGCGAATGATCTCGAGGAGCGGCATGCGCTCGACCGGAGAAAAGAAGTGCATCCCGACGATGCGGCCGGGGCACCTCGCGCCGTCCTGCAGCCGTCCGATCGGGATCGTCGACGTATTGGACGCAATCACGCAGCCATCCGTCACGACCGCCTCGAGCTCCCCCACGATCCGGCGCTTGAGGGCGGCGTCCTCAAAGACCGCCTCGATGACGAGGTGACGCTGTCTGAACCCTGCCGCGTCGGGCGAGCCCGACAGCAGCGCCGACCGTCGGTAATGCTCGTAGCGGTCGATCCGCCGGCGTGCGAGCGCGGCGTCGAGCACGCCCCGGCCCGCCGCCAGTCCGCGCGCGACGCGCGCCCATTCTGTGTCGCGCAGTCGCACGTCGACGCCCGCCCGAAGCGCGGCCACGCCCGCGATCGCCGCGCCCATGAAGCCGGCGCCGACCACGCCCAGGCGTTCGACCACGGGCGCGGCCCCGTCCACGCCGGCTTCGGCGTCCTTCTTCAGCGCCCTCGTCGCGAAGAAGATCTGCACCAGATGTCGCGACACTGTCCCAACCGCCAGGTCACCGAACCGTTCCGCCTCGCGCGCGAGCCCCGATGCGTGTCCCCGCGACAGCCCATGGCCGATCGCGTCGATGGCGGCGCTGGGCGCGGGATAGTGCCCGCGCGTCTGCCGGGCCACCTGCCGGCGCGCCCGCCAGAACAGCAGCGCGCGCCCGGCCGGGTTGCCGTCGAGCAGCCGCGCCGCCGCTCTGCGCCGTCGCCGCGCAGGCGCCCAGCCCGAGGCGAGCCGTACGGCGACGTCGACGGCGACGCGCCGCAGAATGGCCGGCGGCACGACCTCGTCGACCAGGCCGATCCGCCGCGCGCGGGCGGGCCGCACAGCCCGGCCGGTCAGGATCATGTCGAGCGCAATGGGAAGACCAACGAGACGGGGAAGCCGCTGACAGCCGCCCGTCGCGGGAATGATCCCGAGTTGCACCTCGGGGAGTCCGAGCCAGGTGACGTCCGCCCCGGTCGCCACTCGGTAATGCGCCGCCAGCGCCAGCTCGAGACCGCCGCCGAGGCACGCGCCGTGAATAGCGGCCACGAGCGGCTTGGGCGACGCCGCGACCCGCTCGACGATGTGCTGGCCACGGGAGGCGAGACTGACCGCCTCATGGCTCGTGCGAAGCGCGGCGAACTGGTCGATGTCCGCCCCGGCGACAAACGTGTCCTTCTTGCCCGAGGCGAGCACGACGGCGTCGACGTCGACGTCGGCGGCCAGACGCTCGAGCAACGCGACGAGCTCCTCACCGATGGCAACGGTCAGCACGTTGACCGGTGTGCCCGGCTGGTCGAAGGTCACAACCGCGACGCGCCCGACCCGCTCCACCGAGAAGCCGCTCATGCCGCTCCCTCGAGCACCATTGCCGAGCCGAGTCCGCCCTGCGCGCAGACCGACACCAGGCCGAACCGCGCGCCGCGCCGCCGCATCTCGTTTGCGAGCGTGGCGACGAGCCGTCCGCCCGTGGCGCCGAACGGATGGCCGATCGCGATCGATCCGCCCATGACGTTCACGATGTCGGCATCGATCTCCCAGCCGTGCTGCCGGAACCCCTGGAAGTTGGACAGCACCTGAGACGCGAAGGCCTCGTGCATCTCAATCAGATCGAGATCGGCCCAGTCGATGCCGGCGCGCGCGAGCGCGCGCGGGACCGCGTACACCGGACCCATGAGGAGCTGGCCAGCCGGATCGACGGCTGCCAGCGCGTGAGCGCGGATGTAGGCGAGTGGCGTATAACCGAGGGCGCGTGCAGCCTCGTCCGACATGAGCAGGACGGCGGACGCCCCGTCTGTGAGCGGCGAGGCGTTGGCCGCGGTCACCGATCCGTACCGCCTGTCGAAAACGGGCGGCAGGGCGGCCATCTGCTCGCGGCTCGTGTCCGCGCGGATCCCGTTGTCGGCCTCGATCGCCGCACCATCCCGAGTGAAGGGCGCGATCTCGGCGGTCAGACGTCCGTCGGTCGTGCCGGCCTGCGCGAGCCGGTGGCTGCGCAGCGCCCAGCCGTCCTGATCCTCCCGGGTTATCCCGTTCTCCTGCGCCATCTTCTCGGCCGACTGGCCCATCGTCAGGCCCGTCGAGGGTTCGGCAATCGCGGGTGCTACCGGCATCAGGTCCCGCGGACTGACGCCCGCGACGAGCCGCAGGCGCTCGGCGAGTGACCGCGCGCGGCCAAACGCCACGAGCGTATCGCTCAGACGCTTGCCAAGAAGGATCGGCACGTTCGACAGCGATTCGGCGCCGCCGGCGATCGCCACGTCGGCATGGCCTCCGGCAATCCGGTCGGCGGCATCAGTGATCGCCTGGCTCGCCGAGGCGCAGGCTTCGTTGACGGAGTACGCGGGCACGTCGCGCGGCAGATGCGGGAGCAATGAGACCTCGCGCGCGAGATTGGGGGCGAGCGGCGACTGCACGACCTGCCCCATGACGACGAGATCCACCTCGCCGCCCGGGAGCTCGCAGCGTGCGAGTAGCTCCACGGTCGCGTGCCGTGCCAGATCGACGGCCGAGACGTCGTTGAACGCCGTGCCCGTTCTACAGAACGGCGTCCGACACCCTCCGACAATGGCGACGCGGCGGCTGCGTGCGATGTCTGCCATCGGCCGGGCAGTCAGTCGACGACGGAATGAGCCAGCAGCGTCGCGATCTCGCTCCCGCGCGCCTCGGCGTCGGCTTCGCCGATGTCCATCAGACGCCGGAGATACTCGGGATCGAACATCAGCAGGCTGAGCAGGTCGGGATTCCGCGTCTCGCGCGCCCCCGCGCTCCGCAGCAGGTGACGGAACAAGCGCGGCAGGCGGACCTCGTAGTCGGCCGCAAGGCGGCCGATGTCCTGCGACGGGCGTATGAAGACGAGGTCGACGACGCGCAGCCCGTGCCGCGCCTCGTGGGGCAGGTCTGCGAGGAGCCGGTTGAGGCGCGCCAGGTTCAGGGCGTCGCGATCGTGATCGTCGAGAAAGATCGCGCTCAGGAGCTGACCGGCAATCTGCATCGGCGGCGGATACCCGTCCACCTGCGGGCGCTCGGCCTCTTCCGCGGTGCGCGTGTAGCGCGTGGAGAAGGCCAGGAGCCGATTCGCGCCGAGGTGAATGGCAGGCGCCAGCGGTGTAACAAGACGGATCCCGCCGTCGCCATACCACCCGTCGGGCAACCTCACGGCCGGAAAGCACAGCGGGAGCGCGGTCGAGGCCAGGATGTGATCGACGGTGATGCGCGTCTGACGGCTTTGGCGGAAGGGGCGCTCCCAGTCCTGGATGTCGCGTCCCTGGACCCAGGCGACCGATCGACCTGTCGTATAGCTGCTCGTGAGAATTGCCAGCCCCAGCAGCCGGCCGGCGTAGAGGTTCCGCCCGATGCCGTCGATCTCTCCATCAGGTCCCGGCCGCAGCGTCGCCTCGAGAATCCGCCGCAGCGGTGACGTGTCGACGAGCCCGTGAAACGGCGGCGCGACTGCCCGGCCGCCGGAGACAAGGCGAAGCCCCCAATGCCAAAGATTCCCGAGGAGTGATCGCGCATCGACGCGAAATACCTGCTCGATCGTCAGCGAGCTCCACAACCGCGAGAGCTCGTCGACCGCGGACGCGAACGGGCCCGGGTGCGACGCGAGGAACGCCGCGTTGATCGCGCCAGCCGAGACACCGGTGATCATTGGCAGCCGCAGGTCGGGGTAGCGGCGCGCCAGCCAGCGGAGCAGGCCCACCTGATACGCGGCGCGCGCGCCACCGCCATCCAGCACCATCGCGAGATCGTCGCAGCGTGGCGATGGCGTCACCGCCGGGTCCGCAGCGGGCCGGAGCGTGTCCCGGGCAGTGGTCGGATTCACGAGCTCGCGGGATTATACCGGCCGACCACTGGCGTTGGCCGTCACGACCCGCCCGACCTTGTCTTTTGCTAGGATGGCCCAGTTTCGGAGCCGAGCGAATGACGCTGCGCCTGATGCAGGTGTTCCTTCCTGGAGGACCGCACACCAACCTCCAGACCATCTTCGAGCATCACGAGGTCCTCGGGACCTGGTCCGATTCCCGCGGGTCGGACCGTGCCGTCCTTTACCTCCTGATCCCCGCCGATCAGACGGAGCCGATCATGGATCGGCTCGAACAGTCATTCGCCGCCCTCGACGGCTTCCGCGTCGTGCTGCTCTCCACCGAAGCCGTCGCGCCCCGGCCGAAGCCCATCGTCGTCGAGCCCTCCGTGGAGCCGCCAGTCCCCGCACCCACGTTCGGTCGGGTCAGCCGGGAGGAGCTCTTCAACGGCGTCTCCGACTCGCTCGACGTCAACCGGGTGTTCATCGGCCTCGCGTGCCTGTCATCGATCGTGGCGGCGGTCGGTCTGCTGCGAAACGATGTCGCCGTCATCATTGGTGCGATGGTGATCGCGCCGCTCCTGGGGCCGAACGTCGCCATGGCGCTCGCCACCACGCTCGGCGACACCGTGCTCTTGCGGCGCGCGCTGACGACCAATCTCGTCGGTGTGGCCGGGGCGTTCGGCGTCGCCCTGTGTGTCGGATTTGTCGTCCCAATCGATCCCAGCGTCCCAGCGCTCGCGTCCAGAACGAGCGTCGGCTACGACGACCTGATCCTGGCACTCGCAGCGGGGTCCGCCGGCACCCTGGCGTTCACGCGAGGGCTCTCGGGTGCGGTCATCGGCGTCATGGTCGCCGTGGCGCTCGTGCCGCCCCTGGTAGTGTGCGGCTTGATGTTGGGGGCGGGGCTGATCGCGCTGTCGACAGGTGCGCTGCTCCTGGTCATGACCAATGTCATCTGTATCAACCTTGCGGGGGTCACCACATTTCTGGCGCAGGGTGTCCGGCCGCGCCGGTGGTGGGAGGAAGCGCAGGCTCGAAGCGCGACCCGCATTGCGATCTCGATCTTGACGTTCCTGCTCGTCGCGCTCGCAGTCATCCTCTCGCTGCGCCAGGCCCGATTCCCGTGACGCGAAGCGGCCGCGATTGGGTCCGCTCGGGCGCCATGGCCGGTCGGGCGCGCCGGCCTTCGGCCAGCGATGCCGCAAGCGCGGCCCCGACGATGCCCGCGTCGCTCAAGAATTGGGCCGGCACCACTTCGGTCTTCACGGTCAGCAGCGGAAGAAAGCGCTCGTGCTTCTTGACGGCGCCGCCGCCGATGACGATGAGATCGGGCCACAGCAGGGAGTGGATCGCGCACAGATAGCGGTCGAGGCGGCGTGCCCACTTCTTCCACGAGAGGTTCTTGCGCGTACGAACGCTGTCGGCGGCATAGCGCTCGGCATCCTTCCCCCGGATCTCGATGTGGCCGAGCTCGGTGTTGGGCACCAGGAGGCCGTCCAGGAAGAGCGCCGTTCCGATGCCCGTGCCAAGCGTCACCACGAGGACCACACCCGCGCGCCCGCGCGCGGCGCCATAGGTAACCTCGGCGAGCCCCGCGACGTCGGCGTCATTCGCGAGCGTAAAGGCGCACCCGGTGGCGTCCTCGAAGAGCGAACGCGCACGCGTGCCGATCCAGCTTTCGTCGATGTTGGCGGCCGTGCACACCTGGCCCTGTCGAATCACCGCCGGGAAGCCGCAGCCCACGGCGCCTTGCCAGCGGAAGTGGGCGACGATGTCGGCCACCGTCCTGGCGACACGCGCCGGCTTGGCGGGGCGTGGAGTTCGCAGGCGGAAGCGGTCCCCAAGCAGCGCGCCGGTGGTGGTATCAACCGGGGCGCCCTTGATGCCGGTCCCCCCAATATCGATCCCCAGGAACGCGCGCCCAGTCATCAGCCTGATTGGAGGACGGAGGCCGCCGGCTGCAGCTCGGCGCGGAGGCGCGACAGGCTCTCGGGATGATGGCGCTGCAGGACGAGCTCCTCCACGGCCTGGACGCAGCGGTACAACAGGAACGCTGCGGTGGCAATGAGGGTCAGGCTGAGGGCTGTCTGCAGGAGAGCCCGAACGTCCGCCGGTCTCGACAGCGCCTCGACGCCGAGGATGAGGGCGAGAATCGGCAGCAGAAGGCGCGCGGCCTTCCCCGCCACCGGCAGGAGGGCGTCGTCCCACGCGCTAGAGGTGCGCGAGGGGAGGGCCGACAGGGCCTTCTCGATGAGGCGGCCAATGCGCGACAAGAGCCAGATCAGCGCCGCCATCGTCGCGAAGTCCCGCGCGAGCACCGTCTGGTCGGCGAAGTTCATGAGGCCTCCTTTCTTTCTGTTGGCTCACCTCACGTCACGCGCAGCCGACGGAGCGACGCGAGCGTCGGGCTTCCAACGATGTCCGGAATCACGCGGAGCTCCAGCACCGTGACCCCGGCGAGATCGACGGCATACCGCTCGGTCTCGCTGACGGTGCCGGGCGGGCTGAAGGTGTACTGCTGGCGTACGATTTCGCGGTAGGAGCGGCCGCTATCCGGCGACCAGCGCAGCACGAACTCCTGGGTGCGGGGTGTCCCGGCCTCCTCGAAACCGAGATCGATCGCCTGCAGCCGCGTCGGCTCGTCGAAGACCAGACGAATGACCTGCTCGCCGGGTGTGGCGGCGCGCCATCCACCGCCATCGTCCCGCAGCGCGCGCTCGATGGGATGCGCGGGATCTTCGGACGTGATCTCCACGCGCGCGATCCGCTCGATGTCGAGACTGCCGGGCTCGACGGCCCGTTCCTGATCGATCACACGTTTTCGCACGTCGCACTCCTTTCAGGCGGTCCCATACAGGATGTCGCGGATCCCTTTCAGCGGAATGCGCACCCAGCCAGGACGGTTGTTGATCTCGTACTCGATTTCGTAGAGCGCCTTTTCGGCCTCGAAGCACGTGATCCACGCGTCGATCGCCGACCGGCTATCGGGCAGGAAGGCGCCGCGGCCCGAGGGGACCGACGACAAGTACCCGTCGAGAAAGGCCCCGCGGAGTCGCCGCACGTCTGCGGTGCTGGCGGGACTGTCCGGACGCGCCGACCGCGCCGTTTCGACCGCGTAGTCGAAGGATCGGATCATGCCGGCCACATCCTTCAGTGCGCACTGCTTGGAGCGCCGCTCTTCGAGCGGCCGCGCGGGCTCCCCCTCGAAATCGATGAGGACGAACCCCGCAGCGGTCTTCAGCGTCTGGCCGAGGTGGTAATCGCCGTGCGTCCGGATCTTGAGAAACCGCGCGCCCGCGTCGCGCAGGTCGGGGGCGGACACGAGCGCGGCGATGCGGCGCTCGCTCGCCACGACAGCGTCCGCCTCCCGCCGGGCCGCTTCGGCCCACGCTTGACGGCTGCACTCCACGAGCCGCAGCGTGCGCGACGCGCGCGCGAGGAACGCCGTCCGCCAACCGTCGACGTCGGCCGCCGTCGCCGGCTCCGGTGCGAACGCGGGCAGCGTGGGATCGGCGGCCAGTGCCGCGTGGAAGTCGGCGGTGGTCGCCCCGAGCGCCCGAAGCTCGCGGAGCACGTCACTGGTGCCGTTGGGCTCCATGAGGCGCGCCACGATGTAGGTCCATCCGTCGCCGAGGCTGTCGACCCAGTCCTGGAGGACGCCCAGCGTCGCGGCGTCGCCCCGGGCGGACACATAGGTCAACGATCCCCGCAGCATCGGCATCGCGCGAAAAGCCGTCCGAGTGGCCAGGAAACGGCCCATCTCGACCTCAGGGTTCTCGCCATCCTCGAGCCGGCGAAACAGCTTGAAGACCAGCGACCGGTCGACCCGCAGCGACGTGTTGCTCTGCTCGGCGCCGAGGGAGCGCACGCCGCCGACCGTGCGCGCGGCGGCCAGCGCGCGCACGGTCGCTTCGCCGGCATCGTCGTAGCGGAGCGTTCCGCCGCGCAGCATCGGATAGTCCTGCTCGGAGGCCGAGGAGAATCCGTCCAGCAGCGCCAGCGCCGCCCCGGCGTCGGTGGCCGCTTCGACGACCCACATCGCGTCGCCACTCTCGTCGATGCGGCCGACAATCGGCAGCCCGTCGGGATCGGAGACAAAAGCGAGCACCATCGCGTACCGATCGCGGCCTCCGTCGGCGAACCGCACGCCGGCGACCACGAGCGCGCACAGCCGCGAGCCGGGGAGCCAGGCGGCGTCCTCGACGTCGATGCCGGCGATCGGCCGCGCCTTGGCGCCGAACCAGCGGCGCGGCGGCAAGAACTCGGGCAGGCGTTCCGGCAGCGCGCGCTCGAGCCAGGCGGTCAAGCGCGGATGCGATCTCACAGGTGCGACACCCGATCCGCCTCGGACTCCGATCGCTCGGGAAACTGCCGCTCCAGGAATCGTCGGGCGAGTCCTCCGCCCCCGATACCGAAGGCGATCGCCAGCCCGATCATGACGGCGCCGAACGCAATCGAGAAGGCGATCAGGACGACGGTCTGTGCGACCGCGATCTGCTCGAGCGCCATCACTACCGCGAGAACGAGGATCAGGAAGCGGACGGCGCTGCTCAGCAGGCGTGGCGACGACACCCGGGCGTTGACCGCTGCAAGGAGCGTCGCCCGCCACGCAAAGTTCGCGACGACGAACCCGACCGCGAGAATCGCGAGCGCGACGATGAGCCGCGGCACGAACTGCCCAAATCCGGCCACCAGGCCCTGCAGCGCGGTCAACCCGAGCACGTCGATGCCCGACAGCAGGAAGCCGAGGAAGACCAGCCAGAACACCACCGATCCGGCGAGAATCGATGCGGAGGGCAGGTCGGCGCTTCGCAGGGTGGCCGCCAGGCCGATTCGCTCGCTGACCGCATCGAACCGGAGCCACCGGAGCACCCAGCGGGTGATCACCCGCAGCATCGCCGCAATGAACCAGCCCGCCAGAACGATGCTCAGCGTGGCGAGGACGCGCGGCAGGTACAGCACGACGCTCTGAAGGAAGTTCGCCCAAGCCTGGCCGACGGCGTCGGCAATCATTTGAGTCATGTCTGTCCTCACGGTGCGCGATTCCAGCGCTCGATCAGGTACGGCTTGCTCCGCTCGAACTGCTGCGCGAGCGTGTCGAGGTCTTGCGCCACTTCGTCGGCCTTCGAGGCCCCGTGCTGGGTGACGAACCATGCTGCCCGCCCCATGTAGAGGGGCATGAGCGCCCGAACGATGTGGGTGCGATCGATCACACCCGCGTGATGCGCAGCGGCAAAGTCGTACACCGTGGTAACCCACCCATCGTCCGGGTACCGGGGCGTCTCCCCGCCGGCGGCCTCGGCGATGGCGTTGAGCGCCGTGAGCGTCTCCGGCGCCAGAATCGATTCGAGCACCGGGCGCAGGTCGCGCACGTCCTGCGCGAAACTCCCGCCCAGCCCAGGCGGGGCGTTGGGCGGGTCGTCGGTCGGAGGCGGCGGTTCGGAACCGATCACCGTCGCCCGCTCCGGCCGGGTGTCGCGCATCCACGCGTCCGCATGCGCGTCGAGCGCCGCGAACAGCGATCCGACCAACGGCGCAAACACCTCCTGCAGCCCCGGCCGCGCCCGCACCGACGGCACTGGCGCGTCGGCTGCGACGAAGGTCTGGCACGCCCGGAAGCGTCCCGACAGCGCCGTCGCCGCCAGCCACATCTCGATCCCCTCGCGCGTCGGACTCCGGTCCCATACGTCCTCGGTCAGGCAGTACGCCGCAAAACGCCCGGAACAGGCGAACTCGGCAAGCAGCGGATCGTCTAGGTGTCGTCCGTATGTGGCGCGGACGAGCGGCCGGATCAGCTGCGTGACGAGCAGGCGCTCGAGCGGATGGCGCGCGCGCACCGGCGCGGCGAGATCGAACGACTCCGAGGCGACGGGCTGCAGGAGTGCGCCAATCGACGTGGGCGCGAGCGCTGCCGCCTCCGGGTCGACGATGGCCACGGTCCGCGCCCCGAGGAGATCGGCGGCCGTGAAGATCAGCCGAATCGCGCCGGCCTTCCCGGGCACGCCCCGGTACGGCGCGGCAATCTGGTGTCGCGTACGCAAACTGCCGTACCGGTCCCGGCCCTCCGACGGGGCGGCGCCAACGATGTCGAGGGTCCCGTCGTTCGACCCGCCGTCGGCGACGATCACGACCGTCCGCGCCCGGGGGAATTGGCGCGACAGCCCTTCATGCACGGCGTGCAGCGTGCGCGCGATCGTCTCCACGTTGTTCAGCGTCGCCAGGCCCACGAGCACATCCACCTGACCGACGCTGATGAGTCGGCGCACCAGATCGTCGGTGAGCAGGGTCGCCTCAGCCACACACCCTCCGCCAGCGCTCCGCGGCGGCTGCCGCATCCCCGGTGGTTACAGCCAGCGCAGCCTGAACCAGTAGAAGTCGTACGGACCCAGGGTGAGCATATAGGGCAGCGCGCCGATCCGGGGAAACAGGCTGTGCCCGAACATCTCGATCGGAATCGCCCCCTCCAGGGCCCGCAGGTCGAGCTCGGCGACCTGCGCGGTACCCGATAGATTGTTCACGATCAGGACCGTCTCACCATCGAGCGATCGTGTGTAGGCCAGCACGCGGTGGTTGGCCGGGCTCAGAAACGAAATCGACCCGCGGCCGAAGACGCGCGTGGATCTCCGCACCTTGATCAGGCGGCGCATCCACTTCAGCAGCGAGTGATCGGAACGCCGCTGCGACGCGACGTTCACCGCCTGGTAGCCGTACACCGGGTTCGAGATGAGCGGCTGGGCGAGGCGCTCGGGATCGGCGGTCGAGAAGCCCCCGTTCCAGCCACCGTTCCACTGCATCGGCGTGCGCACGCCGTTGCGGTCCCCGAGGTAGATGTTGTCGCCCATGCCGATCTCGTCGCCGTAGTAGACGATCGGGCTGCCCGGCAGCGACATCAGCATTCCGTTCATCAGCTCGATGCGCCGCCGGTCTCCGTCGAGCAGCGGCGCCAGACGCCGCCGGATGCCGAGGTTCAGGCGCGCGACCGGATCGCGTGCGTATTCCTCGTACATGAAATCGCGCTCGGCGTCAGTCACCATCTCCAGCGTCAGCTCGTCGTGGTTCCGAAGAAAAATCCCCCACTGGCACGTCTCGGGGATCGGCGGCGTGCGCTCGATGATCTCGACGAGCGGCTTCCGATCCTCCAACCGGAGCGCCATGAACATGCGCGGCATGATGGGAAAGTGGAACGCCATGTGGAACTCGTCGCCGTCGGCGAAGTAGGCGCAGACGTCTTCGGGCCACTGGTTGGCCTCGGCCAGCAGGACCCTGCCCTCGAAGTGCGTGTCGAGGCGTCCCCGAATGAACTTCAGGACGTCGTGGGTCTCGGGCAGGTTCTCGCACGACGTCCCTTCGCGCTCGATCAGATACGGCACGGCGTCGACGCGGAACCCGTCGACGCCCATGTCCAGCCAAAACCGCATGACGTTCCAGGCCTCTTCGCGCACGGCGGGGTTGTCGAAATTCAGGTCGGGCTGGTGGCTGAAGAAGCGGTGCCAGTAGTACTGCTTCGAGCCGGGATCCCACGCCCAGTTCGACTGCTCGGTGTCGAGAAAGATGATCCGCGCCCCCGGATAGCGATCGTCGGTCTCGCTCCACACATACCAGTCGCGGCGGGGATGGGCGCGCGAGCTGCGCGCCTCCTTGAACCAGACGTGCTGATCGGAGGTGTGATTCAGCACCAGCTCGGTGATGACCCGCAAGCCCCGCGCGTGGGCCTCCGCCAGGAACTCGCGAAAATCGTCGAGGGTTCCGTAGCTCGGGTGAATGCTGTAGTAGTCCGCGATGTCGTACCCGTCGTCGCGAAACGGAGAGGGATACATCGGGAGCAGCCACAGACAGTCGACGCCCAGCTCCTCCAGGTAGTCGAGCCTGCTGGTAAGCCCCTTGAAGTCGCCGACGCCGTCCTCGTTGCTGTCGCAGAAGCTCTTGACGTGCAGTTGATAGATGACCGCGTCCTTGTACCAGAGTGGATACGCGTCCACCTCATGCCCTCTCGACGCGCAGGATGTGGGCCGGCTCGCCCGCCGTTGGATCGAGACGCACCTGATTCCAGTCCGTCCACGTGTAGCGTTCGCCCGTGAGCAGATCGTGGACGCCGTACGAGCGGCCCGCCTCGATTCCGATCGATGCCGGAGGCACGTGGAGAGTCGCCGCGTGCGCCGCGTGCGGGTCGAGGTTCACGACGACGATCACCGCGTTCGCGCCGTCCGCCGACCGCTTGACATAGGCGAGGAGCTGATCGCTGTCGATGTCGAGAAAGCGCAGGTCGGTGAGCTGCTGCAGCGCGGGATTCTCGTGTCGCGCCCGGTTCACGCGTCCGACGAAGTCGCGGATATGGCCCGGGGCCCGCCAGTCCCGCATCTTGATCTCGTACTTCTCGGAATGGAGGTACTCTGCGCGTCCCTCGATCGCCGCGTTCTCGCACAGCTCGAAGCCGCTGTAGATGCCGTACGACGGCGACAGGGTCGCCGCCAGCACGAGCCGCGTCTTGAAAGCCGCCCGCCCGCCGCGCTGCAGAATCGGCGGAAGAATGTCGGGCGTATTCGCGAAGAAGTTCGGGCGAAAGTACAGCGCCATGTCCGTGCCGGTGAGCTCGGTCAAGTACTCCACCAGCTCGAACTTGGCGTTGCGCCAGGTGAAGTACGTGTACGACTGCGTGAACCCGCGCTTGGCCAGAGCCTGCATCATCGGCGGTCGGGTGAAAGCCTCCGCCAGGAAGAGTACATCGGGATGCTCGGTTTGAATGGACTCGATCAACCACGTCCAGAACCCGATCGGCTTGGTGTGCGGATTGTCGACGCGGAAGATGCGGACGCCCCGCGCCACCCACGCGCGGACGACCTCGCGCAACGCCGCCCACAGCTTCTCCCAATCGGGCGTGTCGAAGTTGATCGGGTAGATGTCCTGATACTTCTTCGGCGGATTTTCCGCGTATCGAATCGTGCCGTCGGGCCGCCGATAGAACCAGTCTGGATGCTTGCGCACCCACGGGTGGTCGGGCGAGCACTGGAAGGCGAGGTCGAGCGCGACCTCCATGCCGCGCACCGCGGCAGCTTCGACGAAGCGGTCGAAATCCTCGAGCGTGCCGAGCGCGGGCTCGATGGCCGTGTGGCCCCCGTGCTCGCTGCCAATGGCCCACGGGCTGCCTGGATCGTCCGGCCCGGCCTCGAGCCGATTGTCTGCCCCCTTGCGGTTGGTCCGCCCGACTGGATGGATCGGTGCGAGGTACACGACGTCGAACCCCATGTCGTGGATATCGTCGAGCCGGCGCTCGGCGTCGCGAAAGGTCCCGGAACGTCCGGGCTCGGTGCCCTGCGAACGGACGAACAGCTCGTACCATGCACCGAACCGTGCGCGCTCGCGGTCGGCCACGATGAGCCGCTCCGGCTCCGCGCACGTCTCGTCGAGCCGCGGCGCCACACGGCCCATCAGCGCGGTTGCCTCCTCGGCGGACGCCACCTCGAGCAGCCGCACGGGATCGGCGGCGGCATCGCGCAATCGACGGAGCAGCGCGTCGACGTCGCGCCGCTCGCCGCCGCGGAGCGTCGCGCGGACGCGCTCGACCAGTGCCACGCCTTCGGCGATCTCGCTGCCGACGTCCGGTTGGGCCGCGCGTACTCGCTTGGCAAGCTCGTCGACCCACGACGCGTATGCGTCGGTCCAGCCGACGACTCCCACACGGTAGCGTCCCACGCGATCGAGCGGCAGTTCCCCGCGCCAGCGATCCAGGCCGGGGTTCACCAGGTGCATCGGGGTCTCGCTGACGGTGTGCTCCCCGGGGCTGCTCCACCGCAGGGCCGCGCGCACGCGCTCATGCCCGTGCCGAAAGACGGTGGCCTCAAACGCCACCGTCTCGCCGACAATGGCCTTCACCGGGTGCCGCCCGTCGCCGATCGACGGCTGAATCGCGTCGATGACGATCTGTTCGTACGGGCGGCGATCCAGGGGATCCACACGCACCCCTTTACGATCCCCGCGCACCCGTCGACGACGCGCAGCCGGCCCGGCTGCGTCGTGCCCGGATCGCGTGCCGCGGGCGGCCCTCGCCCGCACCGTCGCACGCCGTGTCATCGGCCCCGGGCCTGCTGCCTCCCGCGCTCGAACGCGGCCTTCGCGTCGTGCATCGCGTTGGCGATGCCGGCCTGGATTTCGCCGGCGTGCTGTCCGGCCGTGTGCACGAGACCGTCCACGCGATTTTTTTCGCGCGCGGCGCCATGGCGGCGGCGATCGATCAGCTTCGACGCCCCGTCGCGCAGCCTCGACGCCCGCTCGCGCCCCTTGTGGACATTCCACATGATTTCCCGGCGGACCTCGCGTCCGCGCGCCGGCGCGAACAGAATGCCCAGTACGGCTCCGGTCAGGAGCGCGCACCCCATGGCAGCCATCCAGACTGAGAGATGCGGCGTCGTGTCAACGTGTTCGCGAATATCGGTTGTCCGCATACAAGACACAGGAGCAAGACTCCTGCCGTCGAATCGGCCAGCGAGGGATCACGCACGTCGGCCGGTGCAGGGCCCAAAGCGCGCATCGCGTACGCTGCTGACGAAATCGCGCGAGCGCTGTCGCTATGTGGAGACCGCGCGGCCGCCCCTCGCGTCAGGGCTGCGGACCAGCGCCGCCAAGCGCGTCGTTCCTCACGAAGAGCGCCAGCGCGACACCCGACCAGCGATCGTCGCCGCGCGGACTGCCGGGCGCCGAATCGCTCATCGGCATGACCCCCGTCAGCGTCGTCTGCCGCCGGAACCGGGCAAGAAGATACTCGCGGACGATCTGCGCGCGATCGTCGGAGATCAGGAACGGTGCTTCGCCGTCGCGACCCTCCGCGTATCCCTCGATCACGAGCGGACTGTCGCGAGGATAGCGCACGAAGTCTGCCATCGCGGAATCGAGCCGTCGGCGGCCGTCGGCCGAGAGCCGCTCGACGCCGTCCGAACCGCGCTCGAACAGCATTGTCGCGTCGACCCACACACGCAGCGCCGTCCGATCGTTCCCCTCCAGAGCCCCGGAGCGGTACGACGCTCGCGACACGGTGTCGAGATCGAAGAATCCGCGCTGCCGGAAGAATCCGCGGAAGAGAAAATTCCGCTTGAGCGCCTCGGTGCCTTCCGCCAGGTCGGAGGTGACCTCCTGCACCTGCGCCAGCGTGTTGCGGAGGGTCTGCGTGATCTGCTGCCCCGTCCCCGTCGGAGACGTGAAGCCTTCCACCGCGATCTGTGCGCGCGCCGTCGTTTCGCGGAAGTTGCGGACGGCCTGCTCGGCTTCGCGACCCATGCCCGTCAGGTGATCGTAGAGCGTGCGATCCGTCAGCAGCTGCCCGATGGTTCCCTCCCCGTCCCTGACGCTGTTGACGAGCAGGCGCGCATCCGCGACCGCGGCCTCCACGCCCTCGACGACCGTCGCGCTGACGCGCGTCAGGCGTCCCGCGTTGTCCCCGACGTCGACGATGACGGCGTTGGTGGTCTCGATCGTGTCGGTCAGTGCGACGATGGCCGTCGACACGTCCGCCTTGAGGTCGACGACCTCGCGGGTCATCATGCGGAAGGTGTCGCGCCCTTCGAGAATCAGATCGGCCAATTCGACCGGGTCGGTGCCGGCGATAGTGGCGCCCGACGAGACCGCGGGCGCCTCGTCGGTCCCGACCGCGACCTGAATGAACGCATTGCCCACGATCCCGTCGGTCTGCACGGCGGCAACCGAGTCGGCACGGACCAGCGACCGCACGTCCTCCCGGAGCCGCATCCGGACGCGGAATCGCTCCGAGGGGCGCGAGGGGAGCGCGATCTGCAGGACTTCGCCGGCATCGAGCCCCGCCACGCGGACGCGGGTGCCGATCTGCAAACCGGTCACCTTGCCAAATGTCGCCTGGAGCTCGAACTGCGGCGAGAAGAGCAGACGGCGGTCGCCGATGAGGAACAGCCCGCCTCCAAAGAGAAGAAGCCCTCCGAGCACGAAGGCTCCCACGAGCGCACCGCGTATACGAGTCATGGCCACACGCCTCCTGTGTTCTGTTTCACGGTCGAGCCACGTCTAGCCGCCGCCCTCGGACGCCATGAAGCGCCGGACGAGCGGAATCTCGCTGACCGCCAGCGAGTCTGGATCGCCCTGGGCCATGATCCGTCCCTCGTGCAGGAAGATCAACCGATCGCCAATCGCCCGCGCACTGGGGATGTTATGGGTGACCACCAGCAGCGTCGTGCGCGAGCGGTCCCTGAGCCCGACGAGCAGCGCGTCGATCTCCGCGGCCGTGATGGGATCGAGCCCGGCGCTCGGTTCGTCAGCCAGGAGGATGGCCGGCTCGAGCGCCAGCGCCCGGGCGAGACCCGCCCGCTTGCGCATGCCGCCCGAGAGGTCGGCCGGCATCTTGTCGTACTCGCGCTCGAGGCCGACCTGGGCGAGCAGGTGACGCGCACGCGCACGAATTTCCCCGTCCGCGAGCCTCGTGTGCCTGCGCATCGGAAACTCGACGTTCTCACCGACGCGGATCGAGTCGAACAGCGCCGCGTTTTGAAACAAGAACCCGATCCGCTGGCGGAGGCGGGACAACGCGCGGCTCGAGAGCCGGCCGACATTCTCTCCCTCCACCAGGACGTTGCCCGCGTCGGGCGTCATCAGGCCCACGATGTGCTTCAGCGTCACGCTCTTGCCGGTACCGCTGCGCCCCAGGATGCAGACGCTTTGCCCCGGGTCGATCTGGAAGGACACATCGTCGAGCACGGGGAGCTCCCCAAACGACTTCGTGACGTGGCTGAATTCGACCGCCGCTCCTGACATGTTCTGCCCTCTACACCGGATAGAAGAAGAAGATGAGACGCACCAGCAGCACATTCGCGACGATGAGCAGAATCGACGAGTACACGACGCTTCGCGTCGAGGCATGGCCCACGCCCTCGGTTCCGCGCGTCGTGTTGATGCCGAGGTACGAGGCGGTGGCGGCGATGATGAACCCGAAGACGGCGGTCTTGAGCGTCGCCGGGATCAGGTCGGAGAACTGGATCGATGAGAACGCCAACCTGAAGTACGCCTGGAAGGGGATGCCGGTGATTGTCGTCTCGGCGGCAAAGCCGCCGACGATGCCCGTGAAGTTCATCAGGCTCGTCAGAATCGGCAGCGCAATCACGCAGGCGACGACGCGCGTGACCACGAGATACCTGAAGGAGTCAACGGCCCCCGCCTCGAGCGCGTCGATCTGCTCGGTGACCTTCATCGCCCCGAGCTCGGCGCCGATGCCGGCGCCAATCCGTCCGGACAGCAGCAGCCCGGCAGTCAGCGGCCCCGTTTCGCGTACCAGGGCGAGGGCGAGCCCGGCCGGAATCAGCGCCTCCGCGCCGAACCGCGCCAGCGAGGCGCGCGTGTGCATTGACAGGACGATGCCCACCGCGAAGCCGCTCGTCGCGATGAGCGGCACCGACCGGCAGCCCAGCTCGAAGAGCTGACGTCCGGTTTCACGCAGTTCATACGGCGGTCTCGCCGCCTCCACGATGATGCGCCCGGCGAATCGCGCTGCGTTCCCGACGAGCACCAGCAGTCGCATGCCGCCTCCTCGTCAGAACAATCTGTAGGCCACGCCGGCATGCGCGATCGTCGTGTCGCCACTCGCACGCCGGCGCTCGAGCCGTTGGTCGGCCAGGACCGTCAGGCGAAAGCCGGTCATCAGGTAACCCAGCGACCCATTGACCGCTACTCGGCGGCTGAGGTCGTACCAGAGCGACCCGCCGACGCGCCACGCGAAGCTGTTGCGGACTTCGACGGGCAGACCCTGAACGGCGCCGGTTTCCTTGACGGTCAGGCTGTTGAAGGCGAGGCCCGCCACGATCGACGGCGTCAGCGAGAATCGGTCCGCGACGAACGTGTACCCGACACCCGCCATCACCGGCTTGACGTGCACGCGCGTCAGTACGGCTGCTCCCCCGACCGATTCCAGATCCGCGTGAAACCAGTCGAACCCCATGGCGGGACCAAAGCCGCTCGCCGAGCCGAACTTGATCAGCGGGCTGATCGCGACGCGCGTCTTCAGCGCCTCGAGGCGCGGCACGCTCCACCCACCGGCCAACCCGAGGGCCAGCAGGGCCGGAGGCGGGTCGATCTCGGCCGGGTCCAGACCGGGCGGCTCGGAACCCCCGGAGGGTTCGGAAAACGCCGGCGCCGCCTCCCCGCCGACCTGCAGATTCGCGCGGACGTCCGCGACGCCGGTAACGCTCCTCGCGATGGCCACGACGCGATCCGCATCGGCCGCCGAGCGCACCCGGCCTGACAACGATGCCACGCCGCCAGCCACCCGAACCTCGACGGCGAACGCCCCAACGACCGGGTCGTTGACCAGCGCGGTCTTGACCCGCGCGGCGGTCTGCGCGTCGGCGATGGC
>Ga0187893_10002573_pt1 | contig 39520 bp, 28 predicted proteins | sample MA1701074metaG_FD_139574 | JGI IMG/M metagenome (GOLD analysis project Ga0187893, IMG submission 139574) | White microbial mat communities from a basaltic lava cave in the Kipuka Kanohina Cave System on the Island of Hawaii, USA - MA170107-4 metaG ...
CGCCGAATTCAACTATCTCGCGCGAGAGTTGGTGTCGATCGTGCGGCTGGCCGCCGAACGGTCCGACGCGCGCGACGGAGATGCCACCATGAACGATCGACTGCGAAGCGACGTGGCTGCGGCCTGGCGGGCGGTGCGCGCGCGCCCGGCGTTTTCGCTCACCGCCGCGGCCACTCTGGCCGTCGCGATCGCGGGCGCGGCGACGGCGCTCGGCCTCTCGACGGCGGTGCTGTGGCGGCCGCTGCCGTTCGCCGCGGAGGAGCGGCTGGTCTTCCTGTGGGAGGAGGGCGCCTTCCGCGAATCACGAGGCGCAGCACGCGTCACCGGCAGCCGATACTCGGTGTGGCACGAACGCAACACCACGTTCGAGGGGCTCGCCCTGTTCAGCGCGGCGGGCGCCACCATGGACACTGCGGACGGCCCCATCGCGGTGCACGCGGTGCGGGTGTCTGCCGGCTACTTCGACGTGCTTGGCATCGCGCCCATCGCCGGCCGGACCTTCCGGCCGGATGAGGAACTGGATGGCCAGCACTTCGTGGTCGTGCTGTCGCACGAGTTCTGGCGACAGCGGTTCGGCGGCGCGCACGTCATCGGCGACTCCATCCGCCTGAGCGGCCGGCCTCACATCATCATCGGCGTGATGCCGCAGGCGGTGTTCCCGGCGTGGCCCGTCAACCCGGCCGACGTGACGCTGGATCCGGCGTCGCGCCAGATCTGGCTGCCGATGCCGCGCACGCCGCAGCTGGCCCAGAATGCGCGCTCGCACGTATACGGCGTCATCGGCCGACTCAAGCCGGGCGTATCGGTAGAGGCGGCCACCGCGGATCTCGCGGCACTGGCGGACGCATCGCCCGATCCGCACGGTCCCCGCTTGGCACCGTTCCGCGAACAACTGGTGTCGGCAGCGCGCCAACCGCTCATCATCGTCCTGGCGTCGGCGCTGGCAGTGCTGCTGGTGGCGTGCGCCAACCTGGCCGCGCTCCATCTGGCGTCGTTCGAGCGGCGCCGCGGAGAACTGGCGACGCGTGCCTCGCTCGGCGCCGGCGCGCCGGCGCTGGTCCGGTTGCTGACCCTCGAGGCGCTGATGGTGAGCGTCACAGGCGGGATCGCCGGAGTGATTGCCACACGGGTGCTGCTCGCCTGGCTGCCGCGCGCGCTCCCGCCGACGGTACCGTTCGTGACCGCGCCGTCACTCGACCTCGCGACGGCAGCGGGAGCCGCCAGCGTCGCGATGCTCGCGGGATTTTCGCTCGCGGTCTGGCCGATCATCCGGCTGCTCCGTGACGGCCCCGCGCCGCGCGGCCTGGCCGCGCCGTCGCGCACGCGCGCCTACGGCTCGCTCGTCGTCGCTCAGCTGAGCGTCACCGTCGCGCTCGTCAGCGCCGCGGCATGGATGGGGCAGTCGCTCTGGACGGTGCAGTCGCGCGATCCCGGGTTGCCGTCGACGGCATCGTCGTCGCCGACGTGAGCGTCCCCGGCGTCGACGGCGTGACCGCCGCCAGCGTGGCGGCCACGGAAGATCGGATGCGCGCCGGTGTGGGCGCGCGGCCCGGCGTCACCGGCGTGGCCCTCGCCTACGATCATCCGCTCGAAGCGAACTGGGCCGACGGCTACGCGATCTCCGGCATCGAGTCGCGGCCCGAGGAGACCAGTCAGGGCCAGCTCCGCATCGTCAGCCCGTCGTACTTTGACGCCCTGGGAGTGGGCACGCTCGACGGCCGCGTCTTCGCGGATCGAGATCGCCTCGGTGAACCCGGCGTGACCGTGGTCAACGAATCGTTTGCCAGGCAGCATGACGGCGCGGTGATCGGCCGCACGCTACGGGCTCAGGCCGCGGCACGGAATTGGCCGGATGCAGCGCCGGCGGCGTTCACCATCGTCGGGGTGGTCGAAGACGAGCGCTTTCGCGGGCTCGAAGCGCCGTCGCAACCGGCGTTTTACCTCAGCACGAAACAGTTTCCACTGACCGCCTACACGCTGCTCGCGCGCTCGTCGGAGCCGCGCGCCACCGCGGCGGACCTGCGCGCCGCGGTACGAGACGTCGAGCCCCGCGCCTCGATCGAGACACCGCGGCTGCTGTCGAGCATCCTTGCCGATCAGATGGCGACCAGGCGGTTGACCACCGACGTGCTCGGCGGGTTCGCCGGCGCCACGCTGTTGCTGGCCGGGCTTGGGCTCTACGGTCTGCTGGCGATCATGGTGGCCGGCCAGACGCGCGAGGTTGGCGTGCGGCTGGCGCTGGGTGCCACACCGTCGGTCGTCGCGCGCGAGGTCATCGGCTACAGTGCGCGCCACACCGCGATTGGCCTCTCGGTGGGCCTGGCCCTCAGCTTCTTCGGCGCGCCGCTGGTCGAATCACTTCTGGTCGGTGTGACCGCCCGCGATCCGATGACGATGGCTGGCGTGATCGTGGTGATGGGGGTGACGGCACTGTCGGTGGCACTGGTTCCCGCGCTCCGCGCGGCGCGCGTCGATACGGTGCGGGCACTGCGCGCCGAATAGTTACGGTCGGATCGGGACCAGTCTATTCAACTCCTGCTGCCAGTGAAGTACCACGCGAATCTCGCGGTTGTCGTTCAATGCTTCAAGATTGCCGGCCGTGATCACGCCGACCATGGCGCCGTTGCGGCCGACGTCGTAGTTCCTGGTCCCCTCGATCCCGGTTGCGCCAATCGCCGGCACCTTCGTTGCGACCGCCTCGGTGCTTCTGAACACGGGCCGGGTTTCGATGCCGATGACGCCCATCACGCCCTGGGTCCTCGGCACGAACAGCCGGCGGCCGTCCGCCGACCACATCGGACGGAGACCGCCGCCGACCGCGTAGGTAGTGTTGTCGATTGGAAACGGCCTGACAAAAATGCGCGAGCCGGTTTCGCCGCCTGACGTCGAGTAGAGCAGAAATCGGCCATCGGGCGAGAAGGAGACGACTCCCATCCCGCCCGCGCCAAGCGTCTCGCCGACGACGTACGCGCCGAGCCTCGCGCCGACAGGGAGCGGCATGGCCTGTGGATTATCTCAATTTCTCAGATTTTTTTGGCGCCGCTAGGCAAGGTACTCACCGAACAGATCGTGCGTCGGCCACCGCGTTACGGCTGCTGCGGCGGCATGCAGGTCGGCATCGATGGCTCCGTAGGTGGTCGATCGTGTATCCGAGGGGTCATCCCGCTGGTTGAAGAGCACCGCCCAGTTCAGGCCGTCGAAGCGCCGCACCAGCAGCGTCCACGTCCCGGGCAGGCTTCCGCCGTGCCACGTGTTCCGCCTGCCGCCGCCCAACGGACGCACCAACCAGCCGCACCCGCAGTGGAATCCGTTCTGAGTCCCGACCGACGGCTCCGCCCAGCTCCGCTCGATGGACGCGGCACTGAGGACTGGGGATTCATTCGGTCGATCGAAGGTGGACGCGAATCGAACCAGATCGACTGCCGACGCCAGCCACTGCCCGTGCGCGTCCATGTTTTCGAAATGGAAACTGCCGTACGGTGCCGGAACTCGCGCGCCCGATCCGTTCAGAACGGTTCCGCCAGTGAATGTCGATTCGTACCGGACTTCGCCGGGAGCGCGGTCCTCGATCAGCGATCGGCCGAGCCGCATCCGTGTGATGCCAAGCGGGCTCAGGATCGCGTGCTTCAGCCAGGCTTCGTAACCCGAGTTGGTGATGCGCTCGATGACCCTGCCGAGCAGCGCATAGCCGTAGTTCGAGTAGTAGTGGCCGGCTCCCGGAGCCGAGTCCAGTTGCCGTCCCGCCATGTAGGTGACGATGTCTGTCAGCCTGACGGGCAGCGAGATGCCGAGGGCGCCGCGGATCGTCGAATCGTAGAACATCGGGTCGAACGACCGGTCACGGTCCCATCCACCGAGGTGCTGCAGCAACTGCAGAATCGTGATGTCGTGCACGCGCGAATCGCGCTGCCGGCCCAGATCGACGATCGAGGTGACGGGTGCCGACAGCGACAGCAGGCCGCGGTCAACGAGCTGCATCACCGCGGCGGCTGTGAGCGGTTTGGAGATGCTGGCGATTCGAAAGAGCGATGTCGGCTGCGCTTCCATGTCCGGCGCGCTGTCCCACGAATAGCCCCTGGCCAGCACGAGGCGGCCGTCGTTGGTCACGGCGAGCGCGCCCGAGCGCACTTGCCACTCTACCTGCGCGGTAAACGACGGGTCAAATTTCGACGAACAAGACCGGCATTGCGCACTGCAGAATTTTCATATTGCTGCAGGCGAACTGGCTCGAATGAGGGCAGTCGAAGCGGTTTCCGGCGTGGTATTGGTCTTGCAGCCTCGTTGTGTTCATCCGCTGAGCTGGGATATGCCTGTGCACGTGATTTCTCTCGCGATCGTCATCGTCGTGCAGCTGTTTGTGCCGACGAGCGATGCGGCTGCGCAAGTGATTCACACCCCTCACGACCACGTTCCCGACTTCGCCGAGAATCCGACGATTCGCAGCGCGGCGAGTGGTGGGTGGTCGTCGCCGTCCACGTGGGTCCCAGCCCGAGTTCCCACGTCCACCGACGTTGTCGGCATCACGCACATTGTCACGTTCGACACGCTCACCGGTGAAGCGGATGTGATCGGCATCAACTCGGGCGGCGTGCTGCGATTCGCGACTGGTCAAAGTACGCGGCTGCGCGTGGGGACACTGATGGTGCTCGCCGGCGGCACACTGGAGATTGGCACCGCCGCGGCGCCCGTGGCTGCGGCGGTGACGGCAGAGGTCGTGATCAAGAACGCACCGCTGAATCCGGCACTCGATCCGGATCAGTACGGCACCGGCCTGCTGGTGATCAACGGGTCGATCACGCTGCACGGATCGCCGAAGACGCCGACGTTCGTACGAACCGCGATCGAGCCGCGCGCCGGGGATCCGACGATTGCACTGGAGCAGGCCGTCAGCGGCTGGCGCGCCGGCGATCGGATCTTTCTGCCCGACACCCGGCAAGTACCAGCCGACCACTGGTTCAATCCGAACTACGCACTGCAGGTCGAAGAGCGCATCATTCAGAGCGTCAGCGCCGATGGCCGATCGCTGACGTTGACCCAGGCGCTGAGCTTCAATCATCGTGGCGCCCGCAACGCCGACAACACGCTGACGGTCACCAGCGACAACATCGCGCTCCTGCCGCACGTCGGCAACCTGACGCGCAACGTGATTGTCCGATCGGAAAATCCCGCCGGCACGCGCGGTCACACGCTCCATACGCATCGCTCGAGCGTCTCGCTGTCGTATGTGCAGTTTCAGGATCTTGGGCGCACGCGGGCGACGCCGCTCAACGCCATCAGCAACCACATCGGACGCTATCCGCTGCACATTCATCAGTTGTGGGGAGCGGTCAATCCGACCAACACCGGCTACCAGTTTGTCGTGCAAGGCAATGCCATCAACGACAGCCTCAAATGGCCGATCGCGGTCCACGGCAGTCACTTCGGTCTGATCAAACAGAATGTCGTGTTCGGCGGTGTGGAGCTCACCGGCGCCGGTATCGCCGTCGAAGACGGCACCGAAACCGACAACGTGTTCGAGCAGAATTTCGTCGCCAACATCCGCGGCAGCATCAACCCGCGCGAGAGCGGACCGAGCACGGCCGACGGCACGACGCCGGGATCGGCGGCGGAATGTTTCTGGGCCGCCGGCTTCAACAATCGCTACCTCGGCAATGTGGCGTCGAGCTGCCGCAACCCGGTGCAGCAAATCGTGTCGGGCCCCGGCTGGAAATTCATCGTCCCGGCGGCGCCTTATACCGCGCGCAATCCTCGATTCCGCGGCGCCGACATGACCGACGCGGCGCAAACGATTGCCGTGACGCCGCAGCATCAGCCGATTCTTCAGTTCAGCGGCAACGAGGTCTATGGGCTTGCGGCCGACGGGCTCACCGCGTGGCAACTGGGCACGGATGGCTACGGCATCATGCCGCAGACGATGGGCTACAGCTTGATCGAGGATTTCCGCGTCTGGCACACCTACGAAGGCGCGATCTACAACTATCCCGCCCATCGCATGCTCGTCGATGGCCTCGTCTACCGCGTCGATCGGAACGCCACGCTCTACTGGCCCGCCGCGTTTCAGTGCGGCGACTACCGCAACATCGACGTCACCGTGCGCCGCAGCAGCATTCACGCCGGCAGCGTGTTCGGCGGCTGCGTCGATCCGCTGGGCGTGTTCCGGTTCGTCGATAACGACGTCACGACGTGGTGGCATGCGTTCTCGTTCGAGACGCCGGCCACGCCTGGCACCGGCGCCGACCGACCGCCGTCAGGCGTGACCATGGTGCTGCGGAACAACATCGTGCGGCCGTGGCCGGGGCGGCCGCTGCAGACCATCGAGATGAATCATCACCTCACGCGCGGCAACAGCCAGCCCAACGATCGCTACGACATCTTCGTCTACGACTACCAGGGGCAGGCGAACAACGACTTCCGCGTCTACTTTCAAGTGCAGGCGACGCAGAACCTGTATGGCGGGATCGCTCCGTGCAACAACACGACTGCGCGGCCTGAAATCGACGGCATCACCTGCCCGATGACCGGCTCGCCTCCGGGCACGCTGCAAACGCCAGGTGGTCTGCGAATCGTGCCGCCGGTGTTCGAGTGAAAACCTGCGGCGCGCGGCGACAATTCTCTTATTCCGCCCGCATTGTCTCAACCGGATCCACCGCCAGCGCGCGGCGCGCGGGCACATAGGTCGCGAGTGCGCCGATCGCGGCCAGCATGATCGGCGCGATCGTAAAGGTGGCGGCGTCGATCGGCTCGATACCGAACAATAACGATTGGATCAGACGAGCACCGGCAAACGAGGCCGCCAACCCAATCGTCAGTCCGATCGCGGCAACGGTCAGGCCCCGGCGCAGGAAGAGTCCGCGAATCTGACGACCCTGTGCGCCCAACGCGATGCGAATACCAATCTCGCGGCGGCGCTGGGTCACCGCGTAGGCGATCACACCGTAGATGCCGCAGATGCCGAGGAGCAGTGCCATGGTGCCGGCGATCGCCAGCAATGCGAGGGTGAGCGACGTGCGCGACATCGACCGGCGATACAGCTCGTCGAGCGTGCCTGGACTGGCGAGGGCAAGGCCGGGGTCGATCGATCGCACCGCCTCGCGGAGCTCCGTCATCAAGCCCGCGGTTCCGGCGCGCTCCGTACGGATGACGAAGCTGACCCGCCGAGCATGGTATCCGGCGAACAACGGCGCCGGCAGCCGCGCCGGCCAATACACCGTCGCCGGCGCCTCCTGGTCCACGCCATCGTCGAACACGTCGCCGGCGACGCCGACAATCTCACGCCACGGTCCGGCCGCGGCGTAGTACTGACGAATACGCTTGCCGAGAGCAGTCTGCGCGGAACCCCAGTGCGCGCGCGCCAGATTCTCCGACACGATTGCGACGTCGCGCAGGCCTTCGAGATCCGTCCACGTGAAATCGCGGCCGGCCACCAGCGGCGTGCCGAATACGGCAAAGGCGCCAGGCGAGATCACTTTCACCTGACGATTGGGCGGCGCCGCGCTTCCCACGTGCGGCTGATCCTCGAGGGCGAGGGCGGCGCTCCACCGATCGCTCGGATCCATCGGCAGGCGCGTGGTGAACGCCACGTCGTCCACTCCGGGCAACGCGCCAATCGCCCGCAACAGCTCCTGCTGCTTGCGCATCAGCTGATCGAGATCCGGTGTCGTTGAGGCGGGAATGGTGACGCCGAATGTATGCAGCGTGGCCGGCTGCGCGAAGCCTGGTGCGACGCTGCGAAGCGCCTGAAAGCTCCTGACCATCAATCCGGCGCTAACCAGCAGCACCATCGCCAGTGCCATCTGCACGGCGACGAGCGCCGTTTGCGATCGTTGCCGCTCGCGCGCGAGACTGATCGTGCGCAACCCGACGCCAAGGTGTGCCGTCGAGCGTTGCCGTATCAATCTGGCGATTGGAATCAGTCCAAAGACGAGTCCGCACAGTACCGAGATGCCGATTGCAAACAACCACACGTCTCCATCGACGACGATCTCCGTGAGCCTTGGCAAGTTGGCGGGCTCCGCGGCGGCCAGTAACCTGACGCCCCCATACGCGACGGCGGCGCCGAGTGAGCCGCCGACAAGCGCCAGCAGCATGCTCTCGGCCATCAACGATCTGGCGACGCGACTCCACGGCGCGCCAAGCGCCGTGCGGATGGCAAACTCCTGGCGGCGTGATTCGGCGCGCACGAGCAACAATGTCGCCACGTTCGCGCACGCCATCAGCAGGACGATGCCGATCGTGGCAAACAACAGCCACAGCGTCGGCCCAACATCGCCGACCACTACCTGCTTGAGCGGTGTGAGCAACGGCACCCATCGGACCTTCCGCTCCGGGTTGGCCTTGTACTTGACGAAGTAATTCTCGAGAATGCGCGGCACGTCGGCGTTGGCACCGGCGAGCGTCACGCCGGGCTTCAAGCGCGCGATGCCGTTGATTCGGAAGAACGGCACCGGCCGCGCCGGGTTGATGCGCAGCGGCAGAAACAGATCAGCCTCGCCGCCGAACGTGAAGCGGGCCGGCATCACGCCGATCACCTGATACGGCCGCGCGTCGATGGTGAGGCTGCGGCCGATGACGGATCGATCGCCGCCAAACCTGCTCTGCCAGTAACCCTCGCCAAGCATGACCGTCAACGCCGATCCGGACGCGTCTTCCTCGGCCGAGAACCAGCGGCCCACCGATGGCTGCACGCCGAGCGTGGTGAAAAATCCACGGCTCGCCGTCAGCGCGCGAACTTCTTCCGGCTCACCCTGGCCGGTGACGGTCACGCCCTGACCCTCGGGCATCCACGCGCCAACCGACTCGAAAGCCTGACCCGACTCGGCATAGGTCAGCAAGATCCCATCGTTGAAGTACGGCTGATCGATCCCGCCGATGTTGTGGACGATGTGCACGAGTCGATCGGCGTCGGCGTAGGGCAGCGGACTGAGCACCACCGCCTTGACGACGCTGAAAATGGCGGTGGTGGCGCCGATGCCCAGCGCCAGCATGACGACCGCAGCGGCGGCGAATCCCGGTTGCGTGCGGACCGCGCGAACCGCGTAGTGCAGATCGTGCCCAACATTCGATGCGCTCATGGTGTTGTCCTGTTTGCCACCTGGTCTTCTATTGCGGCAACGCGAACACCCAGATCGCGCCGCCCTCCGGCACTTCGGGCAAGCCCGGAATCATCTTGATCAAACGATTCTGCATCGCCCGCGCGTCGATGCCCCAACCGGACTGCACCGCGATGTATTGCCGGCCGTTGACGCTGAACGACGTCGCCGGACTGATTACCCCCGAGTTCGTCGTCACCTCCCAGAGCACTTTGCCGCTCGCAGCATCGAACGCGCGGAACTTGCGATCGTTGGTGCCGCCGCTGAACACCAGGCCGCCGGCGGTGGTCAGCATCGGCCCCCAGTTCGCCGACGTGGCGAACGTCTGGGTCCACACGCGCGCTCCGGTGTCGACGTTCCATGCCTGCACCTCGCCAATATGCTGGGCGCCGGGCGCGAGCAGCAGCGTATTGCTGGCGCCGGTGAACGTTTTTCCCGGAGTGTAGGTGACAGGCTTGCCGACGAGATTGCTGCACAGATTCTCGTTGGCGGGGATGTAGAGCATCCGTGTGCTCGGGTTGAACGCCGCCGGCGGCCAGTTCTTGCCGCCCCAGTGCGAGGGACAGAACTCCGCGGCTCTGCCGGTTCCGGGCTGCCGCGCCGGATCGACGTCGGGCCGTCCCGTTTTCGGATCCAGGCTGCGGAAGACGTTCTGCTTCACGAACGGCCGGCCATGCACGAAGTTGATGCGACCGGTCGTGCGCTCGAGGAACCACAAGTAGCCGTTGCGCGCGACGTTGATCAATCCTTTGATCGTCCGGCCGTCCCGCCGGTAGTCGATCAGGATTGGCGGTGACACCTCGTCCCAGTCCCACGAATCGTTCGGGTGATATTGAAAGTGGCCTTTGATGGCGCCGGTGGCGACGTCGACCGCGATCACCGACGAGGTGTAGAGGTTGTCGCCGGGCCGCTGATCGCCCATCCACGGTCCGCCGTTGCCGGTTCCCCAGAATGACAGGTTGGTCTCGGGATCGTAGTTGCCGGTGATCCAGATCGGCGCGCCTCCGGTTTTCCACTGATCGCCCTTCGGCCAGGTCTCGCTGCCGGGTTCGCCCGGCGCCGGTACCGCGTAGGTGTGCCACAGCGGCTTGCCCGTGCTCAGGTCGAACGCAGCGACGAACCCCCGCACGCCATACTCGCCGCCCGAGACGCCAACCATCACCTTGCCGTTGGCGACGAGCGGCGCCATCGTCATGTAGTAACCCTGGCTGTTGTCGGCGACCTTCGTCGTCCACACTTCCTCTCCGGTGCGGGCATTGAGCGCGATCAGCACGGCGTCGTTGCCGGCCAGGAACACCATGTCGTCGTACAGGGCGACGCCGCGCGACGTCGGGTGCAGCAGCACGACGCCTTCTGGCAGCGGGCGCTGATAGCGCCACAGCACGCGACTCGTGGCGGCTTCGAGCGCGAACACCTGCTTCTGCGGCGTGGACACGAACATCACGCCGTTGTTCACCAGCGGCGGCGCCTCATGACCGTTGGTGACGCCGGTCTCCATCATCCACACGCGCTCCAGCCGCGACACGTTCGCGGCGGTGATCTGCGACAGCGGGCTGTATCCCCAGCCGTCGTAGCTGCGGCGGATCATCAGCCAGTCGGCGTCCGCCGGTTTGCGGAGCCGATCGAGAGTCACCGGTCGATAGTTCTTGAGGATCGCTGCGGTGTTCGAGGCGCCCTGCTGGCCTGCACTGATTCGATTCGGTGCATCCACATATCCGATCGACACGACCACAACAACAATGGCCCAGGCACGCATGAGACGACTCCTTACGCTGTGGCTTCCGGCGTGCGCAAGAGTATCGTATGGCGATGCGATTCCACCCCATCCTTTCGATCGTGCCGGCCGTTCTGCTCCTGGTTGCTTCAAGACCGGCCCACGCGCAAGAACCAGCCAGGTGGGGCGCCGCACTGGAGTTCCATACCTTCTCGATCATCGCGGTCGATCCCGCGACGAAGGAGACCGGCGTCGCCGTCACGACCCGCAATCCCTGCGTTGGCAACGCCGTGCCCTGGGTTCGCGCCGGCGTCGGCGCCGTGGCCACACAGGGCGGCACGCGGCTCGAATACGGGCCGGAGCTTCTCGATCTCCTTGCCAAAGGCGTGTCGCCGAAGGACGCGCTCGATCGGTCGATCGCCGCGGATAAGGATCGCGATCGCCGCCAGGTCGGCGTGATCGGAATCGACGGTCGATCCGCGCAGTGGACGGGAGCAGGACAGAAAGGCGCGGAAAGCCGCGGCGACTGGACCGCCGAGCAGGCTGGCAAGACATTCGCAGTGCAGGGCAACTCGCTCGTCAGCCCCGAGGTGGTAAAAGCCGTCGCCGACACCTTCCAGGCGAGCGAGGGCTCACCGCGTCATCTTGCCGATCGATTGATCGAGGCGCTGAATGCGGGGCAGCTGCTGGGTGGCGACGGGCGGCACGGCGAGACGCAATCAGCCGCCGTGCTCGTCGCCGATCCGCGTCCTGGCATGTCGCGGCGGCCCGACGGCCAAACCGTGAACATCAACGTCTGCGAGCACCCGGAGCCAGTGCGCGAACTCCGCCGCATCTACGACACCGCCAGCGAGACGCTCGGCTTCCGCACGCTCGAGCAGCCGATCGGCCGTGACGTGCTGCAACTGAAGCTCATGCTGCACGGACTGGGCTTCTATCGCGCAGCGGAGAAAGAGATCGACGCTCGCCAGCCGCAGGCCAACAGCTATACGCAGGATGTGGTGGACGCCGTCGACACGTTCCGCGCCGCGCAGGGATGGCAGACGACGGTGCCGGGGTACGTGGACGCGAGAACGATTCAACGGATGTGGAGTCTGCTCGAGAAGGCTGGTCGAGCAGACGCCATTCGCCGGCGCATGCTCGAATTGCAACGAGTACGCTGACGCGCTGTCGCCGACCTTACGGAGCGATGCGAACCGCGGCCGCCTGCTCCTGAATCGACTCCGGCCAGGAGTAGCCGAGCGCCGCGATCACGCCGCCCGACAACGTCGCTGCCAGGGCGCGAACATGGCCATGCGCCAGGTACGTCGCGAACTCCGTCGTGAACCGCGCCGGATTCGCGGCGTCCGGCGACAGCCGCATCAGGTACGGCACTGATTGCAGATTGCTGCTGCCCAAGTACAAGCGCATCGAATCCACCGGGTCAACGACGAGACGCGACGGTTCGAAGCGCATGTCGAGGCCTTCGCCGGCCCGATGCCACGTCGCGCCCCGGTCGATGCTGCGGAAGAACGCGACGTGGCCCTCGGCGTCGCTGCCCGCCGCATACACGATGTGGCGCTTCAGCGGATCCGTCTGCGCGGCCCAGAGGCGGCTGCCTTCAAGCGTGCGGACCCAGGTGCGGCCCGCATCGACGCTCTTCAACATTCCATGATTCAGCGTCGCCAGATGCAGCGTATCGCCGCTGATCGGATCGAATGCGAGCGCCCGGACGTACGGGAACGGCATGACGCTGCTGTAGAGATCCTCCCACGTGATGCCGTCATCGCGCGTTCGATACAGGCCAAGCTGGGTCAGCGCATAGACGACCCCGGGGAGCTGCGGATCGAACGCCAGGTGCTCCACGGTGGGCGACGACCCGCGCAGGTTCGGTAATCCGCCGCTGCGGTCGCTCCATGTACTGCCGCCATTCACGCTCGTCGCGACGCCCGCATTACCGGCGATCCAGACGCTGCTGTCGTGCGGGCTGACGACGATGGTGCGTTGGTAGGTGCCCTGCGCGCTGCGATAGACCTGGCGCCACGCCGACGCGCCCTCATCGTGGCGAAACACGTGGTCGCCGAAAATCCCGTAGCGAACCCCCGTCTGCCGAGGATCCGCGGCGATGCGAAAGCACTCCGCGATGCCGGTCCCACAGTCCGTATCCAGACGCCACGTGCGCGCCTCGTCGCGCGACTCGTAGATGCCGGTGAACACCGCATCCAGGCTTCGTCGCAGCGGATTGAACGCGAGGTCGCGAACCGCACTGGAGGGCAGGGTGGTGCGGCTCTCGACGCGAAACGTCGTGCCGCGGTCGCGCGACACATAGATCGGGCCGTCGACGTGGTGATCGACGAGCGGTCGCACGACCGGCAAGCCAACCGCGCGGGTGTTGACGGCGACGGTGATGCGGCCAAAAGAATCGGCGCTGAGCGTGGGGACGGCCTCGCCCAGCCCGAGATACGTCGCGACGTCGATCTGGCCGGCGTCGTTGGCGACGGCCAGGTAGGCGTGGCCGCAGCTGTGAATCGTGCAGGGCTGCGGCTGCAAATCGCGCAGCGTCGGCGCATCGAAGGCCACCCCGCTGAACGCGGTCCGTCCATTCGGCAGCAAGGCGAGCGACGGTCGATACACATTGGCGTTGCGGTCGCGAATCATCGTCTGATACTGAAGCCGGCTCCCCGATGTGTCGAGGCGCAGCAACACGTACTGATCGCACGTCAGCAAAGTGCACCGCGCGCCAATCGCGTGGGCGCGCCCAGCGCCGTCAACCGCGAACCCGCCCACCGTGGAGATCGGCACTCGGGTGGACCAGACCGGCCCGCCCGAGGGGCCGAGCTTCAAGACGACGCTCTGTCCATCGCCGTCCGATACGTCCGACGTTGCGATCCATCGCCGCTCGGGCGAGAGCGCATGAATCCACGCCTCACCAGCCGGGCCCGCGGCAATGCCGACCGCCGAGATCGAGTCGCCTATCGCGCCGATGTACGACGAGTACAGCAGCCTGCGGCCATCGGCGCTCAACTTCGCCACGAAGCCGTCGAATCTGCCTAGGCGCGACGTTTGAAATGCGGCGACCGTGGGGAAGTTGTCGGAGGCTGTGCTCCCGGCGATGAACACCTGTCCCGCCGCATCAACGGCGATCGCGTTGGCGCTGTCGGGAATCGAAAAGCCTCCGCGGCCGCCGGGGACGAAACCATCCCTTCCGCCGACGAACGTCGACCACACCACGCCGCCATTGCGATCGAGTTTGGCGACGAACGCGTCGAAGCCGTCTGGCGTGCCATCGAAGCCGCGATCCAATCCGGGAAAATCGCCGGCGTCGCCGCTGCCCGCAAGGTAGACATTGTCGGAGGCATCAACCGCGATGGCGCGCACCGTCATTGATCGACCGGGGAGGACCACGGCCGAAGCCGCAGGGGCGGAGGGATCCGACGGCCGCGACAGCAGCACCGGCGGCCAAGTGATCTGTTGCGCTAAAGTGGACGCGCTGAGAACGATGAGTACTGCAGAGATGCGGAAGCCGTGGTGCATCCTTTCAATCTGACCACGGCTTCCGCCAATTGCAAAAGCTCTACTACGGCAGCGCGAACGCCTGCAGACCGTTCGAGATCTGGATGACGATGTACTGCCTGCCGTTGTGCATGTAGGTCATCATGCCGTAGCGCTGCTGGCCGGCCGTGGCGATGGCGCCGAGGCGCTTGCCGGTCTTCTTGTCGATGGCGAACAGCTTCGGCGCGTTGTCCGCCGTCTGGCCGGGCGCCAGCAGCATCGTGGCCGTGGTGATCAACCCGCCGAGTCCGGCGCGGCCCACGTTCGGATCGACATTCGCGCCCTTCAGCAACGGGTTGTTGCGGATAGCGTCCTGCTGGGCCTGCGGCGCATCACCGTTCGGGATCACCCACAGGTAGTTGCCGGTGTTGAGATCGATGGCGCTGATGCGGCCCACCGGACCCTTGAACAGCGGCAGCAAGTTGAGCGGATCGTTCGGATCAGGCTTCTGGCCGCCGAATCCACCGCCACCACCACCGTCGCCGCCGGACGCCATGCCCTTCCCCTTCACGGCGCCGGCCGCCTTGGCTTCTTCCGGATACATGTCGATCGCGGCTTCCACCGACGTCGACGTGCAGCCGCCGCTGGTGGGCACCCACGCCGCCACCGTCTTGCCGGTTTGACCGAAGCAATCCAACTCCTTGCCCGGCACCAGCGCGCGCGACCCGCCGCCGCTGTGCGATGGAATGTAGATGATGCCGGTCGTCGGATCTGCTGACGGCGGATGCGTGATGTTCACGCCGCCCGTCTCACCCGGGAAGAACCGCGCGCTCGTAATGCCTTCCTTGTTGCCGCGATGCACAGGCGGGTTGAACGGCGGCACGATCATGCCCTGCTGCCGTGCCCGCTCGAGCGCCAGCTTCCGGATCTCCGGCGTGTAGTCGATCACGTCGCTCTCAGCGCGGCCGAGGCGTTCGAACGGCAACGGCTTGACCGGGAACGGCTGCGTCGGCGACAGCTTCTCGCCGGGCACATTCGACGCCGGCACTTTCCGTTCCTCAAAGCCCCAGATCGGCTGGCCGGTGACGCGGTTCAACGAGTAGAGAATGCCCGTCTTGCCGGCCTGGAACACGCCCGGGACGCGCTTGCCGTCCACCGTCACGTCCATCGCTATTGGCGCGGTCGGTAAATCCGTGTTCCAGATGTCGTGGTGCACCGTCTGGAAATGCCAGACCCGCTTGCCGGTCTTGACGTCGAGCGCAATCACGCTCGCCGAGAACAGATTGTCGCCCGGCCGGAAGCCGCCGTAGAAGTCCACCGTGGCGCTGTTGGTGGGGAAGTAGACAATGCCGCGTTCCAGATCGGCGGCCATCGGCGCCCACGACGAGATGTCGCCGGTGGTGCGCCACGCATCGTTCTCCCACGTCTCGTGGCCGAACTCGCCCGGCCTCGGGACGACGTGGAACTTCCACAGGAACTTGCCGGTCTTGACATCGTAGGCCATGACGTCGCCGGGGACATTCTCGGTCCGCGTCTGGTGATAGCCCTGCTCGGCGGAGTTGCCGACCACGATCACGTCGTTGACGACGATCGGCGGCGACGAGGTGGTGATATAGCCGAGATCGAGCGGCACGCCTTCGTTCGGGTTGTACTTGCGCTTGCTTCTCGTCCACGGCTCCCAGTCACGGATCAGATCTTCGGCCAGGTCTACCATGCCGCTCTTCGGGAAGCCGGGCAACGCGATCGGACGGCCCCAGTTCTCGAGCGGCTTGCCGGTGTCGGCATCGAGCGCCACCAGGAAATAGCCTGGCGTAGAGATGATGACCACGCCCTTGCCGTTGATCTCGGTGTAGGCCACACCCTTGCCGTAGGGCGCGCGCATCGAATACTTCGAGCGGTAGGTCTCCGGCTCCACCCAGTTCCAGAGCATCTTGCCGTTGGTGGGGTCGATCGACACCACGTGCCGGCGATAGCCAGCCACGCTCAGGAGCTTGCCACCCACGTAACTCGGTGTGGCACGCGCCGTCATGGGACCAACGGTCTCGAGCGGGCTGAAGCGCCAGGCTTCCTTCAGCGTGTCGAAGTTCGCCGGTGTGATCTGGTCGAGCGGCGAGTAGCGGGTGTGACCCACGTCGCCACCGATGTAGCGCCATTCGCCGTTTTCAGTGCCGCGGCGCGACTGCGCCTCCGGTAAGGTCAGGAACGTAAAGGCCAGAATTACAGACAGGCTTCCAATAATGGGCCGAGAGTGGCTGTGCATACGCCGCCCATTCTACGTCGTCTTGAGGGTGTCTATCGGCTGGATTCGCAGGGCGCGGCGCGCCGGCGGCAGGCAGGCGAGCGCGGTCACGAGGATCGTGCATCCTGCGGCCAAGGCGCAGATGACGGCGGCGGTCACGGTGCTGGCCGAAACCGCCAGTTCCGGCCCCAGAGTGGCGACCAGGACCGCGGCCGGAATGCTCCCAATCAGCACTCCGGCGCCAACTTGTGCCAGGGCACGGGCGAACGTGGTCACGACGATGCGTCGCGAGCTGGCGCCCAGGGCCAGGCGGATGCCGATCTCATTCGTGCGCCGTGCCACGGTGAACGACATGAGGGCATAGACGCCGGCTGTGGCCAGCACCAGCGCCACCACGCCGATGCCCGCGAGCAGCCGCAGGAAGAACTCGATGGCGACGCGATCCGCCGCGGTCACCTGGTCGAGCATCTGCACGTCATCGAGCCGCAGCGCCGGATCGATTTCGGCGGCAATCACCCGCAGCCGCCACATCATGGCGGCGGTGTTGCCAACAACGTGCACGGCGGTGTAAAGAGGCCAGGTGGTATCGGCGTTCGCCGGTCGATACATCACCGCGTCGCTGGCCCGCTTGTAGTGGTCGGCGGTGAGATCGTCGACCACGCCGATGATTTCAATTGACGGTCCCGAGCCCGGCCGCTGTTCGTAGCGCCGTCCGTTCGCGGCCTCTTCGTTGACCGACGCGGCGCGGACGCGCCGGCCCACCGCGGCGCCGCCGCCGAGCACGGTACGGACGAACGTGCGATCGACGATGGCCACGTGATGACCCGATGCCGCGTCAGCGCCGGTGAAGGCGCGGCCGGCGATGAGCCTGGCCTGCAGCGTTGACAGGAAATCCGGGGAGACCGTCACGTCACGCACCATCTGCACGCGGCCCGCGCCGTCGATCCCGATCAGCGTGGACAGATGATTCATGCCGGGCAAACGCGACCCGAACCCGATGCCGAGCACGCCCGGTTCCGCGGTCACGCGCTCGGCGAACCGCTCGTACAAGGATCGCAACTGACGGCGATGCGCTTCCTGTGCCGCGGGGTCCGCGACATCCAGCGGCGCCTCGCGGTCGACGTTCAGCCGCATCGTCACATACCGATCGCCGGGAATCGTCAGCGCGCGGTCGCCGGCATTCTCAAAGAACAGTCCCCAGGCCAGGGTGGTTATGACGGCAAGGAAGACGACGGTCACGCCCACCTGCATCACGATCACGCCTGTCCACACGCCACCGAATCTCAAGCCCGCGGTGGAGCCGCCTGAGGCGTGCTTCAAGCGCTCCTGCACGCGAGCGCCGGTGGCCTTGAGTCCCGGAATGCCGCCGACGATCAACGCCGCGACCACGGCCAGCATCAGCGCATAGGCGACCGATTCCGGCGACAGGCGATCGTTCCACCAGAACCAAACGGGCGTTCCCATTCCGGCGGCGATCGAGCGCTTGGCCCATTGCAGTCCGTTATACGCAAACGCCAGGCCGAACATGGTGGCGAGCGACGTGAGCACCAGGGCCTCGACGATCAGCTGGCCGACAATTCTGGCGCGGCTCGCGCCCAGCGCAGTGCGGACGCTGATCTCGGCGTCGCGCGTCACGGTCCGCGCAAACACCAGCGTTGCGACATTCGCGCCGCAGAGCGCAAGCAAGCCGATGAAGAACAGATTGGCCGAGTAGACCACGATTCGCTGCATCGCGGAGTCGTCCGCCGCCGACCACATCGACGTGATGTAGTTCTGCACCGACGGGCGCAGGTGGCGATGCGTGTCCGGGAACTCGCGCGCGAGCTGCAACGCCGAAGCCGTCAGTTCTGCTTGCGCCTGCGCGACGGTTGCGCCGGGCGCCAATTTGCCGAAAATCCGGATCGCCCCGCCGGCTCGCGGCTGCGGCGCCACGTCGTCGATCGACAGCGGCACCCACAAGCTGTGATTGACGGGGAACGCAAACCCCGGCGGCATCACGCCGACCACTGTGTAGGCGTCGGCGCCCAGCTTCACGGTGGTGCCGATCACGGACGGATCGGCGTCGAATCGTCCGCTGAAGACATCGTGCGCCAGCACGACCACCGGCGGCGCGCCGGCCTTCTCGTCGCTCGGCTGCAGGGGCCGCCCATGGAGTGGCGGCACGCCGGCGATGCGAAATGCCGCGGCGGTGATGCTGGCGCCGCGAACCGGTTCGGCACGGCCGTCCTCGGTAATCAGATTGCGGCTGAGGAGGCGGTAGGCGCCCAGGTCGTCGATCGTCGTCAACGACTCCCGCCAGCGCGTGAACTCGAGGATCACGCGAGTCTCCAGATCGCCCGTCTGTTGATCCCAATTGTGAACGCCGACGACACGATCCCCGCCGGGGAAGGGGAGCCGGCCGTGGAACATCTCGCGGGTGAATTCGAGATATCCCGCGCCCGCGCCAATCGCCAGCGTGAGCGCGAACAACGCCACCAGCGTCAGACCCGGAGATTTCGCGAGCATGCGGATGCCGAGCTTCATGTCGGTCGACACACCGCGCGTCCATGAGAAGCCGAGCGCGTCGCGGCCGGCGCCACGATGTTTCTCGACGCCGCCGAAGGCGATGGCCGCCTGGCGGCGCGCCTCGCCGGCGTCGACGCCGCGGGACATCAGCCGCTTCGTTTCCATCTCGAGGTGGAAGCGCATCTCGTCTGCCATGTCGGCATCGAGTTGGGCCGGCTTGCACAAGCCGCGCCAATACGAGCGGAGGCGCGCAAGAAGTCCTTTCAGCATCACAGGGATGGTCTCTGGGCTCTCTGTGGCTAGATCTCTTGCGAGGTGGCGCGGAGAGCCGCAGCCATCGCGTCGGCGAGTCGGTTCCAGCTCGCGGATTCATCGCGGAGGCGCGTTCGGCCCAGCGCGGTCAGTTGGTAATACTTGGCGCGCCGGTTGTTGTCCGACACACCCCATTCACTGGAAATCAGCCCTTGCTGCTCGAGACGATACAGCGCGGGATAGAGGGCGCCCTGCTGGACCTGCAGCGAGCCGCCGGTAATCTGCTCGATGCGCAGCAACACCCCATAGCCGTGCAGCTCGCCGAGCGACACGGCTTTCAGGATGAGCAGATCAAGGGTTCCCGGCAACAGTTCGGCAGGCTTCGCCATTGCTCTCTCCTAAGACGTATAGGAGAGGATAAGGTTCCCTCTCCTAAACTGTCAAGGAGAGGGCGGTGCGCGCCTCTAGCCGCCGAACCGGAACGTGGCGCCGATTGTGCCGCGCCAGAAGTTGAACACTTCCTGCGCGAACGGCAATCGGAACAGCGGGTTATCGACCGGATCCTCGTCGTCGATCGATTCGAAGCCGCGGAAGTACCGCACGTCGACGCGCAGCCCGAAACGGCCCGCGGCCATCAGGTGCGCGCCGGCGCCGAAGTTGTAGCCCGTGTCGTTGCTGATCAGATCGTCGAAGACGTCCGACTCGCTGCGGAGCCGGGTGCGGATGGTGCCGAGACCGCCGACGACATACGAACGGAACGGCCCGTCCTGGCCGCCGACGGGCAACGCGAGCACGACGTTGCCCATCAGCGTTTGCACGCTCGAATCGAGATCGAGCAGATCGAAGTTTCCCGTGCCGCCGGTGAACTGAAAAAAGTTCGGCGCCATGCTGTAGTCGACCTCGAATCCCAGCACGCCGCCGGAATAATAGCCGCCGCTCACGCCAATGTTGAATCATTGCTCGAACGTGTCGTCGAGATCGCGGGTTGAATACTGGTTGGCGGCGCCGCCGAAGACCACGCCGAAGTAGGGAGTCAGAAGCCAGTCGGCCCGCGCGGGAGCCGCGACGGCCATCGCCACCACCGCGATCAGAACAGTTTTCTTCATCGCCTATCCGCCGAATCGAAACGTGATGCCGATGGTGGCCCGCCAGTAGTTGAAGTCCTGGAGGGAAAAATCGGGGTCGAGGATCCCGAGGTCGTCATCGTCCGAGCTCTCGAGCCCGCGGAAGTAACGCAGGTCGCCACGGATGCCCAGCGCATCACCGAAAAAGATGTGCGCGCCGCCGCCGACATTGATCGCGAAATCGTTGGCGCTGACGCTGGTGAAGAGGCTTTCGAACTGAACGTCCGCGCGCATGAGACCGGCGCCGCCGCTGACGTAGGGACGAACTCCGGCGCCCCGGCTGCCGCCAATGGGAATCCCGAACACCAGATTGCCCATCATCGTGGTCAGGCTCGAATTCACGTCGATGAAGTCGAAGCGATCGCCGCCCTCGTTGAGCTGGAAGAAGTTCGGGCTGTAGCTCAGGTCCAGTTCGAACCCGAAGACGCCGCTGCTCATGCCGGCGATGGAACCGCCGAACGTCATCCGCTCCGAGAACGTTTCAGACAGCGTGTCGACGTCCACGGTGTTGGGCGGGCCGGCCAGCACGAGGCCCAGATACGGCGTCAACAACCAGTCCGCCGATGCCGGTTTTGCAATACCTGCCAGCAGGATCAAAACCAAGCCCGCCCGTAAACCCAATCGAGTCAGTCCCTTCATTCGCCGATTCATAGATGGCTCCTACTCCTCTGCTTTTGGCGCTGCAAACGAGACGCCAGTTCGGTGCGACACGGACGAGGTGGGCCGAGATTTGCGCTCGGGGCATGCAGATTGCAAAAAGTCACCATGGGAATGAACGCACTGACAGACCCAAGGAGGCATGATGCGCAAGCTCTTCATGATCAGTCTCTTGGCCCTGACGCTGGTACCCGCCAGCGCATCGGCCCAGAACTGGTTTGTTTCACCATTCATCGGGGCGAATTTCGGCGGCGCCGCGGACTTTGGTGATTTTCCGGATCTCGACGACGAAGTCGAGCGGCGTATGGATCTCGGCGTGACGGTGGGTTGGGTGCCGAACGTCGTTGGCTTCGAAATCGATTTCGGATGGTCACCGAACTTCTTTGAAGACACCGCCGGCGATCGCAATTTCGACTTCGGCGACAGCAACGTGACGACGTTGATGACCAACTTGCTGTTCAGCGCGCCGCTGGGCTCGCCCGTTCGCCCGTACCTCTCAACGGGCCTGGGCCTGATGCGCGCCAATGTCAGCGGCGGCCAGGGGTTGTTCAACGATCTGTCGACGAACGATCTCGGCTTCAACATCGGCGGCGGTCTCAACGGCCAGTTCACCGAGAATGTCGGCATTCGCGGCGACATTCGTTACTTCCGCGGCCTCGAGCAGCGGAGCGACGACGACCCGACGCCAGATGACGACTTCTTCGACGAGGACTTCGGCTTCGAGCGCTTTAACTTCTGGCGCGGCACCGTGGGCCTGACCTTCCGCTGGTAAAGCTCATCCGTGGCCACAGATCAGACACACTTTGGGCACAAATTACTCACTGTCTGGTCTGTGGCCCGTGTAAGTTATTGACTCCGGCCCTTCTGTAGGTTACAAACACTTCTGAAAAAGTAGCGGACCTCCAGCCGCGGCTTTTCCTTCTAAAACCAATCGTTTGCCCAGGATGTGGATGTGATCCATCTACTCGTGCGTACTCTCGTCGTGTCGGCGGCGCTCTGCGTGCCGCTGTACGCCGAGGCGCAATACTTCGGCCGCAACAAGGTCGAGTACGAGAACTTCGATTTCCAGATTCTGGCCACCGAACATTTCGACATCTATTACTACGCGCAGGAAGAGCCGGCGGCGCGGATTGCGGCGCGGCTGGCCGAGCGTTGGTATGCGCGTTTGTCACGCGTGCTCAATCACCGCTTCGATCGGCGTCAACCGCTCGTGCTGTACGGCAGCCAGGCCGAATTCGCGCAGACCAACGTGGTCTCGGGGATGCTGTCGGATTCAGTCGGCGGCGTCACCGAGAGCGCCAAACGCCGCATCGTCATGCCGTTTGCGCCGACGCTGGCAGAAACCGATCGCGTGCTCGGCCACGAACTGGTCCATGCGTTTCAATTCGACATCTCTCGCAAGCATGGCCGCGACACCGGCCAGCCGCTGTGGTTCATCGAGGGCATGGCGGAATACCTGGCGCGAGGCGCCGTCGCCGGCCGATCGTCGCTCTGGATCCGCGACGCCGTTCTGAGCGAGCGGCTGCCGGAAAAGATCGGTGGCGCCGCCAGCGACCTGTCACCGTATCTCTTCGGCCACTCGTTCTGGTCGTACATCGGCAACCGCTTCGGCGATGGGAGCGTCGAGAAGGCGCTGAAGCCCGGGCGCAAACAACGGCGGCTCAAGGATCGGATTTTCCACGCCACCGGCGTCGAGCTCGACGGGTTGTATCGCGATTGGCGCGCCGCGATGCAGGAGCAGTACGGTGGAGCGCGCGAGGGGCGCGAGCGGTATCAGTCCTGGGATCGCGAGACCATGCAGATTGGCCCGGCGGTGAGCCCCGACGGCAGGTACGCGGCGTTCTTCTCCGAACGCGATCAGATGTCGCTGGATTTGTTCATCGCCGATCTCGACAGCAAGAAAGTGGTGCGCAAGCTGGCGACGACCGCGGCCAGCGCGAGATTCGACAGCCTGCAGCCGCTGCGGTCGGCCGGGGCATGGAGTCCCGACGGCCGGTGGTTCGCGTTTGCCGCGGTGCGGCAGGGCCGCGCGGCGCTGCAGCTGATCGACGTTCGCGACGGCCGCGCCGATCGCGAGATCGTTTTCCCGACGCTCGGCCAGGTGTTATTGCCGTCGTGGTCGCCCGACGGCAAATCGATTGCGGTCTCGGCGCTCGCGGGCGGCTGGACCGATCTCTACATGGTCAACGTGGCGACCGGCACGCTCACTCGTGTGACCAACGACGCCTTTGCCGATCTTCAGCCGGCGTGGTCGCACGACGGCCGCACGGTGGCGTTCGTCACCGAGCGCTACTCGAGCGATCTGGACACGATGCGGATCGGATCACCGCGGCTGGCGCTGCTCGACGTGGCCACCGGCGCGATTCGTCCGGTCCCGCTCACCGCGGGCGACATGCATCTCAACCCGCAGTGGTCGAAAGACGATGCCGAGCTGTATTTCATCGGCGATCCGGATGGCATTGCCAACGTCCTGCGCTTCTGCTTCGAGACCAACGCCGTGCATCAGGTCACCAACGTGGCGACAGCGGTGGCCGGCATCACGCCGACCGGCCCGGCGCTTTCGGTGTCGGCCAACGACCGCACGTTGGCGTTCACGATCTACAGCAACGGCCGGCCGCGGCTGATCGTCGTGGACCCGCAGGACGTGCTGGCCGGCGCAAGTGCGGTCTCACAGACCGCCGGGATCACGCCGGCCGCCGATGGCGCAGAAGGCGTCGTCAGCCGGGCGCTGGCCGACCACACCACCGGATTGTCTGGCGCCGATGCGCCGACGGTGCAGGCGTATCGGCCGCAGCTGTCGCTCGAGGGCATCGGCCAGCCCTATCTCAGCTCGGGCGGCGGTCCATTCGGCACGTTCGTGCGCGGCGGCGGCGCGCTGCTGTTTGGCGACATGCTCGGCGAACGCCGGCTCGGCGCGGCCGTGCAGATCGGCAACCATCTCCGTGATACCGCGTTCGAGCTGCGCTACCTGAATCAGGAGCGGCGTTGGACGTGGGGCGGCCTCGCCGAACTCGAGCCGGGCATCGCCCGGTTCCGCAGGTCGTCGGCGGTGCAACACAACGGCGAAGCGGCGCTGCTGCGTCAGATCGAGTATTTCCAGCGGGTGCAGGTTCGCGCCGCGGCGCTGGTGGCCTATCCGTTCAGCCGCGCGCTGCGTTTCGAAATGTTCACGGGTGCGCGGCACGCGCAGTACCGGCGCGATCAACGCGTGGCGGTGGCGTCGATCGAGACGGGCGAGATCGTCGACCGGAATCAGCTGGAATTCAGCGGCGACAGCCCGACCACCGTGGGCGAGCTTGGCGCGGCTCTGGTGCGGGATACGAGCGTGTTCGGCCCGACCGGGCCGCTGGCGGGGTCACGCTATCGTTTCGAAGTTGCGCCCGCGATCGGCCAGCTGCGATACACGAATGTGGTGGCCGATCTGCGGCACTACGTGATGCCGGTGCGTCCGTTCACCGTGGCGATGCGCGTGGTGCATGCCGCTCGCTACGGGCGCGATGGTTCGGATCCGCGATTGATGCCGAGTTACCTCGGTTCGAGCTACTTCGTGCGCGGCCATCATCACGATTTGCGCTATTGCACGCCGGATGCGGCGCAAGCCTGCGGCGACGAGCTGCTCGGCAATCGGCTGCTCGTCGGCAATCTCGAGGTGAGGGTTCCGGTACTCGGGCTCTGGTCACGTCAGCTCGACTATCGCGTCGTTCCGATCGACGCCTACTTCTTTGCCGACGGCGGGATGGTGTCGTCGGGCGCGCGTGGGCGCACGGCGATCAGCAGCGTCGGCGCCGGCCTGCGCATGAACGCCGGTGGTCTGCCGCTGGAAGTTGGCGCCGTCCGGGCACTGGATGGTCCTCGTCCGCGCTGGTTGTTCGATCTTGGTTTCCGAGTGGGCTTCTGAAATCATTCTTTCGTGCTCGCTCTGACGCACGAGGAATCTTCGGTCGCCGCGGGTAGCCGCGGCGCCGGCGCGGCTATGGCCATGCGCATCGTGGCCGAAGCGGCTCGCCTGATGGGCGCCGATCGCCTGCTGCCGATTGAATCCGCGCACATCGATGGCGCCCTCTACCACGGGGACTCGGGGACGCTGTTCGCGGAAAAACTCGTCGCTGGCGGTGCAAAGGTGTCGGTGCGGGCGACTCTCAACGTCGGCGCACTCGATCTCACCGGCTGCTCGCACAACCGGCTGCCGCCGCACGAGCGCGAGATGGCGTCGCGAATGACGGCGGCCTACCGCGCGCTGGGCTGCGAGCAAACATGGACGTGCGCGCCGTACCAGGCCGGCCATCGTCCGCGCTTCGGCAGCCACGTCGCCTGGGGCGAATCGAATGCGGTGGCGTTCTGCAACTCAGTCCTCGGTGCGCGCACTAATCGGTACGGCGATTTCCTCGACATTGCCTGCGCCATCTCCGGCCGAGCGCCCGACTACGGATTGCATCGCACCGAGAATCGCGTCGCGACGGTGGTGGTCGACGTGTCAGGTCTCGCCCCATCGTTCATGGCCTCCGACATCGCCTGGCCGGTGTTGGGCAGTTTGTATGGCCGCGCGATCGGCGAGGCCGTTGGTGTGGTGGCGGGAGTTGCCCAGCCGCCCAGCGAAGACGCGCTGAAGGGATTTGGCGCGGCGGCCGCGTCGAGCGGATCGGTGGGACTGTTTCACATCGCCGGAGTCACGCCGGAAGCTCAGGATGTCAGGACGGCGCTGGGCGGCGGGCCGGCGATCGACACCATCGTGGTCACCGACGGCATGGTTCGCGATTCGCAGCGGCGGCTGTCGACGGCCGAACGCGCCGATCGAATCGACGCGGTGGCGATCGGCAGCCCGCATCTGTCGCTGCGGGAATTCGATCGACTCGAATCACTGTTGCGCGGCCGGCGCGTCGCCGTGCCGATCTATGCGTGCACCGGCAGGCACGTGCTGGCCGAACTCGATGCGGCCGGCCGGCGGGCGCCGATGGAGAAAAACGGCATTGTGGTGGTCGCCGACACCTGCGTCGTGGTGACGCCGATCCTACCGTCAAAACCCGGCGCCGTGCTGATGACGAACTCCGGAAAGTTCGCGCACTATGCGCCGTCCAACACCGGGTATGCGGTGCTCTATGCGTCGCTGGCCGACTGCGTCGAGAGCGCGGTCGCTGGCAAGCCGCTGATTGGCGCGGCATGATGCTGCAGGGAGACGTGTTGCTCGACGGACCGCCCGTGGATGCGCCCGCGCTTGCACTCACCGCGCCGATCAGCTTCTGGGGCGGCGTGAATCCCAACACGTCGGCGATCGCCGATCCGCGTCATCCGGAATATGGCCTCGAGATCGCCGGACGCGCGCTGCTGGTTCCCGCGACCATCGGGTCCTCGTCCGCGGCCGCCATCCTCCTCGAGCTCGTCCACGGGGGCCGCGCACCCGCCGCGATCGTGCTGCATCAACCCGACGCCATCCTGCTCCTCGGCCTGATCGTGGCCCGCGAAATGGGCCATGCCACGCCGATCGCGCTGCGGCTCGACGCGCACCATTACGCGGACCTGCACGGCCGGACCCTTTCAATTGCCGGCGATGGAGGCATCGACTACCTGCCGCCGCTGATCTGATCCGCGATGCCGCCGCTGAGTCCGTTCAGCGCATCGCCGAGCAGCGGGGCATTGCCCACCGCGCGATAGCCAAGACCGAAGACGATCCGCTGGCCACGTGACAGATTCAGCAGCAGGTTGAGTTGCGGCTCGGCGACGAAAAAATCGTCGCGAGCTGCAACGGTCGTCGAGGGATCGAGACGGCTGAGTCCTCTGGTCCGCCGCCCGGTTTGAATGTGAGGGGCGGAGGAGAGGATTCGCTCATCCACGAGATCCGCAATCGACAGCGGCAAGGTCGCCGAGCCAGCTCCCACGATCGCGCGCACGCCGAAGCCGACGCGCCGATCCGTCCGTACGAGCCACTCAACCACGGGCCCTCCGTACGCGAGCTTGAAGTCCGCATCCCGGTTCGTGAGGACGTATCCGCCGGCGCCGATCACCCACGCGTTGTCCGTGATCCGGCCAAGGTAACCTCCGGCCAGCGCGCCCGTATCGCCGTCGAGATCGGTCACGCGGGCATCCGGCGAAAAGATCCAGCCGTTCTGAATCCTTTCCACGACGAGCGGTCCTGGTGCGGCCGGCTGCTGTTGAGCGAACGCCGCCGAGGCCACCAACACCATGCACACCGAAACGAGAAGTCGTTTCATTGCTCTCCTCCGCGCGTGAGGCTGACATTGACGGTGGCGGTTTCACCGGGACGGACCTGCACGTTCGTGGTGAACGGCTGGTAGCCGTCCTTCTGCACATCGATGCGATGCGGACCGGGCGAGACCTGGATCTCGAGGCGCTCGCCGCTCGACTGCCACCGCTCGCCGTCGACGAGCACCACAGCGTCGGCGGGCTGAACGCGGATGGTGATGGCGCCGCTGGTGGCCGGCAACGGCGCCCGGCCAATGAGACGGCCCAGCGCGTCGTATGGCGGCGGCACACCAGTGGCTGGTGGCGGGGTTCGCGGCGCGGGGCGCGACGGCGCCGCCTCGCCGGCCGCCAGCGGCTCCATGGTGTGACGGATGCGGTACGTCTCGCCGGGGGCGAAGAGGATGGTCTGCTCGACCGATTTGTGTCCGTCGAGATAGAGCTCGATCACGTGCTCGCCCGGCTCCACGCGCAGCCGTTGCGCGAAGCCGTCGAAGTCGTCGACGACGCCCGCGCGATACCCATCGACGTAGACCTCGGTCTGCCGCGGCGTCACCTGAATGCGGGCGGAACCGTAGTAGTCGATGGCAATCAGAGCGAGTGCGGCAACCGGAATGAATCGTTTGGTCCAAGACAAGGATCTGTCCCTCCATCGAGCAGGCGCTCGATCGGCAAGCAAGTGATGTGCCGCCATTTTTTGTCGCCACGAAGTGACATCTCCGGTGCCATACTTTTTTCACCAAGATGAAACGAATCACATTTGCGATCGCCGCGATCGCGTGCGGCGCGTCCACCTCGGTGCTCGCGTGGGGCGGTCAGGGACATCGGCTCGTCGGGTTGATCGCCGCAGATCGCCTGACGCCGATCGCCCGGCAGAATGTCGAGTGGCTGCTCGATGGCCAATCGCTCGCGGATGTGGCGAGTTGGGCCGACAGCGTTACGAACGACCAGCAGCAAACGTCGTTGTGGCATTACCTCAACATCCCGCCCGATGCGGCCGGGTACGATCGCGATCGTGACTGCCCGCGACAACCCGGCGCGGCGATCGGATCGCGTGGCGATCGCTGGCGCGATTGTGCGGTCGATCGAATTGCCTATTGGGAGGAGCGGCTGAAGGACACGTCGCTGGATCGCGCCGATCGGGCGACCGCGCTCAAGTTCCTCGTCCACTTCATCGGCGATCTGCATCAGCCGTTTCACGCGCTCGGCGTTGGCCGCGGCGGCAACGACGTTCACGTTCGCGTGTTCGGTGAATCGAACTGCGGTCCTGCGAAGCCGGTGGCACCGGCGACGGCGGCGCCCAAGCCGGTGCCCTGCAACCTGCATTCGGTGTGGGATAGCCGCCTGATCGGGCATCGCCACATCGACGATCGCGAGTACTTTGCTGCGTTGCAAAAGCTCATCATCAGCCGGCAGTGGCGCGCACGGCCGGTGGGAACAGCGCCGCAATGGGCGGAGCAATCATGGCGCCTCGCGAAAGAGGCGCTGGTGAGCCCGGGCACGAACATCGACGAGGGCTACTACCGCCGCCACATCAGCGTCATCGACGAGCGTATGGCGCTTGCCGGTTTGCGGCTGGCGGCGGTGTTGAACCGGGTGCTCGTTACTCCGATCGCAAAGCAATAACTGGATCGACGCGCGCGGCTTTGCGCACCGGGATCAGGCAGGAAGCGAGCGCCACGACGACGACCGCCGCGGTGATCGCGATCATCGTCACGGGATCGTTCGGTTCGATTTCGACGAGATTGAAGCGCACCACCTGACCCAGCGCGAGCGCCCCGGGCAGGCCGATCGCGAGCCCGAGCGCCAGCTGCCACAGGCAGCGCTTCAGGAAGATCCACGAGACGTGGCCGCGGCCGGCGCCAATGGCCATCCGCACACCGATCTCCTGGGTCCGCTGGGTCACGGCATACGCCATCACGCCGTACACGCCGACGGCCGAGAGCACCAGGCCGATCGTGGCCAGCAAACCAAAGACGGACGAGAAGATCCGGTGGAACAGTTGCTCGAACGCCATCGCCGCGGCCAGGGTGTTGATGTCGCGCAACGGTTGATCGCTGTCGATCGATTGCAAAACTTTCTGCACGGCGCTCAACACCTGTGCGGGCGGCAGCGGGCTGCGAATCAGGATCGACGCCGTGCGGGGCGTGTTCTGACGGTGTGGGAGAAACATCACCGGACTGCGGAACGCTTCGCTGGTGTCGCCCTGGAGAAACGGCGCCGTGACGCCGACGATCGTGCGCCACGGTTGCGGCGGCTCGCGTTCGTCTTCGCGAGGCACAAAGCGAACGCGGCGCCCGATCGGATCCTCACCGGGAAAATGCCGTTCCGCCATGGCGTGACTGATGATGGCGTGTTCGGATCCCGGCGCCCCGTCGGCCGAGGTGAAGCCACGCCCGCGCGCGATGCCGACGCGCAGCACATCGAAATAGCTTGGACTGATCGTGACCGTCGCGACAAACGGACGGCGCTCGTCGTCGATCGGCGGACGGCCGTCGATCTCGATCCGCCATTCCTCGTCGGTCAGCGGCGGCACGCTCGTCGTGATCGCCGATCCGGTGACACCCGGAATGGCTTCGAGCCGTGGCTGCAGCTGCTCGAAGAATCGAGCCCGCGCGTCCGCCGTCGGGTACTTCGCGGGCGGCAATTGCATGCGCATGAACACCAGGCCGTCGATCTCGAACCCTGGCGCCAGCGTGTACAGGGTCACGAAGCTGCGGACCATCAATCCGGCGCCGCACAGCAGGATCACCGTCAGCGCCAGTTCAGCGACCACCAGCCCGCTGCCGAAGCGACCGGCGCGGCGATCGCCGATGTTGCCGCGGCCGCCGTCCTTCAGCGCCTCGTTGTGGCTGTCACGCGACACATGCAGGGCCGGAGCGATTCCGAACACCACACCGGTGAGGACGCACACACCGGCGACGTACGCGATGACGCGATAGTCGATCACGAACTGCAGCCAGTATGGCGGCTGCGCCAGCCGGACCGCTTCAGCCCACGCGCCAACACCGATCACCGCGAGCCCCAACCCGAGGATGCCTCCCAGGAACGATAGCGCAAGGCTCTCGGCGAGCAGTTGGCGGACGACGCGGCTGCGCGTCGCGCCGAGCGAATAGCGAATGGCGACTTCCCGGGTGCGATAGATCGAGCGCGACAGCAGCAGATTGGCGACGTTGGCGCAGGCGATCAGCAGCACGAATGACACTGCGCCCATCACGGTGATGAACATCGGCCGCGCCATGCCGCCCATGAACCGTTCGAGCAGGGTTTCAACCTGGCCGCCGATGACGCCCTTGGTGTCGTCCGGATGCGCGGCGATGATGCGGCGCGCGATGCCGTCGATTTCGGTTTCTGCCTGACGCTCGCTCACGCCGTCTTTCAACCGTCCGACCACGCCGAGGCGGCGCGCGTCGCGCGCGAGCTGCGCCTCGGTGGGGATGAGCGGCGACCACACGTCGCTATCGTCCGGAAACTTCATCCCCTCCGGCATCACGCCGATGATGGTGGCCGGCGTGCCGCTGATGCGGAGCATGCGGCCAACGACGTTCGGATCGCGGCCGTAGCGATTGGTCCAGAGCTCGTAGCCGATCAACGCGACACGCTCCGCACTGCGTTGCTCGTCGCCGGCGGCGAAGCCGCGGCCAAGCACCGGCTGTTCTCGCAGGACCTCGAAGAAGTTCGCCGTCACGTGCGCGCCCACGGTCTGCTGCGGCGGCGCGTGATCGTCGGCGATATTGAGCGCCTCCCAGGCATAGGCGCCGATCGCCGGAAACGATTGCGACTGCGACCGCCAGTCTTCGAGATCCGCATAGGACGAAGGGATGCGGCGTCCGCGATCGGGCCGCCACGAGATGATGTGGAGCTGGTCGGCGCGCTCGAAGCCAAAGCCGCGGAAGAAGGCCGCATTGACGACGGTAAAGCCGACGGTGTTCGCGCCGATGCCGAGCGCAATCACGACGATCGCCGCGGCCGAAAACCATCTGTCGCGCGCGATCAACCGGCCGGCGAAGGCCAGATCCTGCGCCAGATCTTCGAGCCACGGCAGGCCGCGCGCCTCGCGGTGGCGCATGCGGAGTGACGATGACGAACCGACCCGCAGCCGCGCCGCCCGGCGGGCGGCGTCCGGCGTCATGCCGCGCGCGATGTTGTCGTCGGTCAGCATTTCGACATGCGACTGCAGCTCCTGATCGAAGTCGCGATCGGCGCGCGAGCCCTGCAGGATCGTGCGCAGGCGCGCGGTGAAGTGGCGAAGCGGGCCCAGCATTGACTATTTCCTCGCCAGCTGGAGCACGCGGCCGATCACCCCGGCGACGCGCTCCCAGTTGCGCGTCTCGGCGGCGAGCTGCTTCTTACCGGCACGCGAGATTGAATAGAACTTGGCTTTGCGGTTGTTCTCGGAGGTGCCCCACGCCGAATCGATCCAACCCCTTTGCACCAGCCGGATGAGGCAGAGGTAGATGGTGCCCTGGTTGATCTGCAGCGCCTCTTCGCTAATCTGCTCGATTCGCCGCGCCACACCGTAGCCGTGCATCGGCCCCATGGCGTCCAGGGTCTTCAGGACCATCAGGTCCAGCGTGCCTTGCAGGATGTCGGACTTGTCGTCGGCCACGAGGGCGCTCCTGTTGGATGGTTAGAGGAATATAGCCGTATTCCTCTTTACGTCCAACAGGAGGGAGATGTTCCTTGTGGTGCCTCGTGCCTCGTGCCTCGTGCCAGGGTGAGCCTCGTGCCTGGTGCCCACGTGCGGGGTCGGAATCCGGGTTGACACGTCGAGGGCACGGGCGTAGTTTGCGGCGGACGGCTTTGGCTTCCTGAGGAGGGTGTATGAGAGCGTTGCAGGGCACGATTGGTGTCTGTCTGGCAGTGCTGATCGCGACGGCCGCCTCGGCGCAGGCGCCGGTCGGCACTATTTCGGGCGCCGTGCAGGATCAATCGGGCGCCGTGGTCCCGGCCGCGACGATCACGATCCGCCACCTGGCGACCGGCGTGGCGCGCCATCTGACCTCGGAAAACGACGGGACGTTCTCGGCGCCGGCGCTGCCGGCGGGCACCTACGAGGTGACGGCCGAGCTCAGCGGCTTCCGCACCCAGCGCGTCGAGGTGACCGTCGCCACCGGGCGCGTGTCGACCCTGGAGATGCGGATGGAGGTGGGCGGCGCGGCCGAACAGGTCACCGTTGCGGCCAACGCCATCCACGTCGAAACCGAAGACCATGCCGTGACCGGCGTGATTACGCGTCAGAAAATTCAGGAGCTGCCGCTCAACGGCCGCAGCTTCCTGCAGCTGGCGTTCCTGGAGCCTGGTGTGACGGCGAGTGTCGGCTCGACGTCGCAACGAAACTCGCTGTTCTCGGTCTCCATCCTCGGCGGCGATGCCAACAAGACCGCGATCACCGTTGACGGCGGCAACATCCGGAACAACATCGAAGGCGACACCGGGATGAACTTCTCGCAGGAAGTGGTGGAGGAGTTCCAGTTGTCGTCGGCGAACTTCGACCTGTCCACCGGCATCACCAGCGTCGGCGCGGTGAACATCGTCACCCGCACCGGCACCAACGAGATGCGCGGATCGGGATACATGTTCTTCCGCAACGACGCCATGGCGGCCTATCCGGCGCTGCGCCGCGACCCGCTCGTCCCCAATCCGAAATTCGCGCGGCGCAATCCCGGCGCGTGGCTCGGCGGGCCGATTCGGCGCGACAAGCTGTTCTTTTTCGGCAACTACGAAAACACCGATCAGGAAGGCGTGATCTCGTTCCAGCCCAACCTGGCATCAGCGAGCTCGCTGGGCGGCGTCTTTCCGAATCCGTATACCGGACATTTGATCAGCGGACGTGTGGACTGGAAGGGGTCGAACAACCATTCGGTGTTCGCGCGCTACTCGCACGACAACAACAACGGCTTCGGGCCGAGCGGCACCACGCCGACGCTGCCCTCGAACTGGCTGCGCAACGTCAACCGATCCCAGCAGGCGGTGGTCGGGCTGACGTCGATTTTCACACCGCGGCTGTTGAACGACTTCCGCTTCAACTTCACCAACTGGCATAACCGCAACCTGTTCGCCGACGAGGCGATGTGCGGCGATTGTATCGGCCTTGGATTCCCGCAGTTGATGATCAACGGCACCAACGTCCAGATCGGCAACACGTCGAATGCAACGCAGGGCCGCGATTTGAATCGCATGACGCTGGTCAACACCTTGACGTGGGTCAAGGGCGACCATCGCCTGCGCTTCGGCGGCGAGTTCGAGTACGCGCCCGGCACCGGCTTCTGGGGGTTCTGCGATCCGGCGTGCACCGTGGGCTTTTCGCCCGAGTTCATCCGCGGCCTGGCGCCGGCGGCGACCATCGGCGCGCTGTTCCCGACGCTGCCGACGACGCTGCGGACCGGCAACGACCTGCTGAACCTGCCGCTGGCGGGCGCCGCGGTGGGCATTGGCGATCCGGGGCAGCCGCCGCCGTTCAACGTCGACAAGGCGAAAGTGAACAGCCGCGTGCGCGTCTACACACAAGACACGTGGCACGTCCGGGATCGCCTGACCGTCAACTACGGGCTGGCGTGGAACTTCGAAAGCACACTCGTGAACCGCGATCTCGACAAACCGGCGTACCTCGCGCCTCTCTACGGCAGCGATCTCAGTCCCACGCAGAACAACTACAAGAACTTCTCGCCCGCGTTCGGATTCGCGTGGACGCTGGACGAGGAAAGCAAGACGGTGGTCCGGGGCGGCGCGGGGCTGTACTGGGAAACGGAATTGTTGTGGCGGCGGTTGCGCGAGCGCGCGGCCATCGGACCGATCGGCAACGGCCGGCTGCAGGTGCCGCACACCAGTTTCACCAATATCTTCCCCGGCATCATCAATCTCAACACCGGCCAGCCGTTGCCGGTTGGCGCCGCGCTGCCGGCCAGCGGTCAGGTCACCAATATGACCGTCGGCCAGTTCATGCAGATCTACAACGCGCAGATCGGCGCGCTGCAGGCGCAGCTGGCGCCGCGCGACTTGAACGATCTGTCGGTGCGGAACATTCAGCTCGGCAAGACCGCGACCGATCTGTATCCGCACGAGTATCCGGTCCAGCACGCGCTGCACATGAGCCTCGGCGTGCAGCGGGAGCTGCCTGGGAACATGGTGCTGGGCGCCGAAGTGGTCCGGCGCAACTTCGACGACACGCTGATCGGATCGCTCGACCGGAATCGGTTCAACAGGTTCGTCAACGGTGTGCAGACGCCGATCATTCCGCGCTGCGCCAGCGCCGCGGAGGCCGCCAATCCGAACGCGCAGTGCTCGACCGGTCCGATCACGTTCTGGACGCCCGGCGGCAAGGAGCGGTACACTGCGCTGCTGCTGAAGCTCGACAAGCGGTTCTCGAATCGCTGGCTGTTTGGCGCCTCCTACGCGCTGACCGGCCGGAATACGATCAACGGCGTCACCGGCTCGTCGGTGTCGAATCTCGACAACTATTTCGAGAGCTACGGCCCCACCTCGCCCCGCCACCTGCTGAACCTGTCGGCGCTGATCGATCTGCCGGGGAACATCCAGGTCGGCATCATCTCCGCGATGTCGTCGAAGTCGCCCGTCATGCCGACCATCGCCAATCTCGATCTGGACGGCGACGGCACGACCACGACGCCGATTCCCGGTGTCGAGTTCAACTGCTTCAACTTCGGTTGTGACGAAGGCGACCTCGCCGAAGCCGTGACCAATTTCAATCAGCGGTTCGGCGGTCAGCGCGACGCGCGCAACCAGTTGATTGCCCCGATCGCTTTGCCGGCGTCGTACACGCTCGGCGACGGCTTCAGCTCGCAGGACGTTCGCGTTACGAAGACGTTCACATTCAACGGCAACACCAAGATCGCGGTGTTCGCCGAGGCCTTCAATGTCTTCAACGTCGCGAACCTTGGCGGCTTCAGCTACAACCTGAGCAACACGGCGACGTTCGGCCAGCCGACGACGCGCGCGTCGCAGGTGTTCGGCTCGGGCGGACCGCGCGCCTTCCAGATCGGAGGGCGGTTTTCGTTCTAGTAGCCGCTTCAACCCTGGCGCGGGCTCTTGACGAGCAGCACCACGCCGCCAACCAGGGCCAGCACGCCGAGCACGGGAGGCAATGGAATGGTCTCCCGTTGCTCGGCCCTCGCCTCAATCGGGCCGAGGTCAATGACCGTTTTCTCTCGCGTGTAGGTGATGCCTCCGTAAGCCAGGGCGATGACACCAAGCACGATCAGGAGGATGCCGACGACGGTGGACCAGGCTTTCATCGCTGGCCTCTCCGCCTAGATTGCCCGACGGCCGGTGACCAGCCGCACCAGTACCATCACGATGGCGAGAACCAGCAAGAGGTAAATGAAGTTTCCGAGTGTGTAACCGCTGACCATACCAAGGAGCCACAGGATCACCAGAAGCACGGCAATCGTTTCGAGCATGACGAAACTCCCTTCTGAAGAGGGAACTCAGCAGAAAGTGTGCCAACCGACCAGGCGATTGACAGTGCCACGGCACAGGCGTAATGTCTCGTCCCGCCTGCGCTCATCGGGCCCCGGCCAGACAGGCTGCAGATGCTGACACGTGTCTTGTTCGCGTTCGCGGCGACCGTCGCGCTGTCGGCGGAGACGGCGCCGTTCTATGAAGTCGATCCGGCATGGCCCAAGCCGCTGCCCAACCGGTGGCTGCTTGGCGCCGTGGCCGGCGTTGCGGTGGACGCCAACGATCATGTCTGGATCGTGCATCGCCCTGCCACGTTGCAGCCCAATGAGACGCGATCGATCTGGCGGGCCGCGCCGCCGGTGCTGGAGTTCGATCGGCAGGGCACTCTCGTGTCGTCATGGGGTGGTCCCGGTGACGGATACGAATGGCCCGATCTCGAGCACGGCATCCTGGTGGATCGCGATCATGTCTGGCTTGGCGGCGGCGGTGAGAAGGACGCGCAGATACTGAAGTTCACGCGCGCCGGTAAGTTCGTGATGCAGATCGGCCGCAAAGGACGCGGCCGCGGCAGCAACGACGTCGAGAACCTCGGTGGCGCGGCCAACTTCGAGCTCGATCGCGAGCGCAACGAGTTGTATGTCGCTGACGGCTACGTCAATCACCGCGTGATCGTCTTCGACGCCACCACCGGCGCCTACCAACGTCACTGGGGCGCGTACGGAAAACGTCCGGACGACAGTTATTTCACCAACGCCGGCGAGAAACTGCCGAGCCCGTTCAGCGGCGTGGTGCAACACGAAAACAGGCCGAGCCAGTACGACCCCAACGGTCCGCCGCCGCCGCAGTTCCGGATTGTCCACTCGGTGAGGCTGGCGCGCGACGGGCTGGTCTACGTCTGCGATCGCACCAACGATCGCTTGCAGGTGTTTCGCAAGGACGGCACCTTCGTGAAGGAAGCCTTCATCGCCAGGCACACGCTCGGCAGCGGCTCGGTGTGGGATGTCAGCTTCTCGATCGATCCGGCGCAGACGTTCCTGATCGTCAACGACGGCACCAACCAGCAGATCTGGTTGCTCCGGCGCGACACCCTCGATGTGGTTGGCGCCTTCGGGCACGCGGGCCGCTGGGCAGGGCAGTTCTACGGCGCCCACGTCCAGGCCGCGGATTCCCAGGGCAATCTCTTCATCGGTGAAACCTACGAAGGCAAGCGCGTTCAGAAGTTCATCTATCGCGGGCTGCGGCCCGCAACCGCGCCGTTGATTAAGTAAGCAGTCGGAAGAAAGAAAATCGGAAGAGAGAAAGTCGGAAGCAAGGAGGCTCGCATGCGCGTAGTGGCGTCAGTAGCCGTGTTGGTGATGGCACTCGTGTCGTTCGCGCCCGCCGCGACCGAGCAGGAGCGGGGCGGGCAGGAAGAATTCGGACCGTACGAAATCGTGCCGAACTGGCCGCAGCCGCTCCCCGACGGCGCTGACGGCGTCAAGCACGACGGCTGGACGTGGGGATCGGTCGGCGCGGTGTACGCCGAGACGCCCGATCGCATCTGGATCGCGCAGCGCGGCGAACTGCCGCTGCCGGAGAAAGCCAAACCGTGGACGCCGTACTTCGCGCTGCAGCCGCCGCGCACCGCCACCGGCAATACCGATGGCCTGAGTGCGACCTGCGAGCCGACCGCCAAGCGCGGTTGGGAGCGGCGCTGGCATCACTCGGTGATCGTCGTCAATCGCGACGGCAAGCTCGTTCAGGACTGGCCGTTCATGGAGAAGATGTTCTCGCAGACGGCGTGCGGACGCGGCCCGCACAAGATCAAGATGAATCCGTACGACGCGGCGAAACACGTCTGGATCATCGACGATCAGCAGCACGTGATCTGGAAGTTCACCTACGACGGCAAGCTGGTGCTGACGCTCGGCACGGTGGGCGAGCGCGGCCGCGACGGCGGGCGGCTGTTCGATCGGCCGACCGACATCGACTGGCTGCCGGACGGCACGTTCTTCATCAGCGACGGCTACGGCGGCACCCGGGTGGCCAAGTTCGACGCGAACGGGAAGTTCATCAAGGACTGGGGAGGACCGCCGAAAGACGCGAGCAAGCCGGGGCCGAACGAGTTCAACACGGTGCACAGCATCCAGATCAGCAAGGATCGGCGCTTGTTCGTCGTCGATCGAGCGCACCGTCGCTTCCAGGTCTTCGATACGGAAGGCAAGTTCCTCGACATGTTCTCGACCGGTGTGCGCTCATTGCCGTACGCGCATTTGATCACGACCGATCAGATGCTGTGGGTGGCCGATGGCGGCACGATGCGCGTCCTCAAGTACGACCTCAGCGGGAAGTACCTGTATGGGTGGGGCGGCCTCGGCGGATTCCCGGGACAGCTCAACGGCCCGCATTCGTTGACGGTCGATCAGGACGGCAACCTGTACCTCGCGGAAGTGTTTGGCGGACGCGTGCAGAAGTTCCGCCCGAAGGCGGGGGCGGATAAAACGAAACTCGTGGGACAGGAGCTTCGGTATCCGGTGAGTTAGGAGTGAAGGGCGGAGAGTGAAGAACGGGTCTTCACTCTTCACTCCTCTCACTCTTCGTCTACCGCAGACGAGCGGCGCGGCCGCGGAGGGTCTCCGCGAGCGCCTTGTGGCGCTTTTGATCGACGCCGCTGCTCTTCGCGGCGTCGGCGTCGAACCCTGCGGCGAGCGAGTCGAGCTGATCCAGCGCCGCTTTGGCGTTGCCTTCCTTGCCGGTGCGGAGCGAATCCACCCTCGACAGCGCTTCGGTGGTGGCACGCACGCGATCCGCCGGGATGCTCTTCGACCGGCTCAGCTGATCCATATAGGCCTTGGCCACCGCCGAGGTCGCCTGCCACTGCACCTTGGGCTGGTTCTGCGAGTTGAACTCGTTGAGTCGGAACTGCATGGCCGCATCAATCTCGTTCTGCGTCAGGAACTCGCTGGGCTTGAGGCGGAACACGTCGATGCCGCGCGCCATTTCGGCGCCGTAGAGGTTGCCGTTGTACCAGTAGGTGGACCAGTAGCCGCCCGACAGCATGGCTTCGCCGTTGATCGGGCCCCGATCGAAGTAGGCGATCTCCCTGGCGTTGGCGGAATCGGTGAAGTCGAACACCGACAAGCCGCCCTGATACCACGCTTGCACCATGATGTCGCGTCCGGGCACGGGAATCAGCGAGCCGTTGTGGGCGACGCAATTCTCCTGCTCCGACTGCGCCGCCGGAAGTTTGTAGTAGCCCTTGTGAACCAGCTTGCCGTTGACGATGTCGTAGATGGCATCGGCGCCCCAGGTCAGCGGATCGACGGCGCGGCAGCGAGGACGGCCGCCGCCGCCCCACTCATCGGTGAACAGCACCTTGGTGCCGTCGTTGTTGAAGGTCGCCGAGTGCCAGTAGGCGAAGCCCTTGTCGGCCACGTAGTCGAGCCGCTTCGGGTTCATCGGGTCCGAGATGTCCATCAGGATGCCGTTGCCCGAGCAGGCGCCGGCGGCCAGGCCGATCTCCGAGTACACGGTGATGTCGTGGCACTGGTTGGTCTGGCTGGTACGCTGCGTGCCCTCGCCGTGGTTGCCGCCCGGCCACAGGCCGGCGATGGCGCCGGTCGTCGCATCGGCGAAGATCCGCGGCCGGTTGACGATCGCCGCCTTCTCGGGACTCTTCAGCGGCACCTTGATCACGTCGATGGTGAAGAGCGCGGTGTTCGGATCCTCCTCCGGCTTCAGGCCGGAACAGCCGGCCAGCTCCTCACCCGACCGCACGTTGCCGGTGCCCGAGCCATAGAGATAGATGTTGTCGGGATCGTTCTTGGCGGGCACCAGCGTGTGCGTGTGCGAGCCGCGGCAGGTCTGGATCGCC
>Ga0187893_10002575_pt1 | contig 39505 bp, 41 predicted proteins | sample MA1701074metaG_FD_139574 | JGI IMG/M metagenome (GOLD analysis project Ga0187893, IMG submission 139574) | White microbial mat communities from a basaltic lava cave in the Kipuka Kanohina Cave System on the Island of Hawaii, USA - MA170107-4 metaG ...
CGTTACACTGTGTGCGCATCGGACCTCCCGGTGTGTGAGTCTGAAAATGCCTTGTAGCAAAGCTATTTTCGCTCATTCACCGGGCCGATGCGCCCTCTACGTGTGAGAAATCCGGGCTAGGCGCTTCATCGATTCCATTGCCTGGTGCCTGAAGCGGAACGATGCCTTCTCAGCCGCAGTTCCAGCGGTATGCCACCGTGGTTTTCGCTGCGGCGTTTCCATTGTTCGCGCATGGCGCGACCGTCCTTGAAAGCCGCACGCTGACGCTCGTCAGCGTCGCAATCCTCGTGCTCGCGATCGTGCTCCGGCCATTGACCGAAGGCCGGCCATGGGCCTGGATTGCCGCCCCCTTAGCAGTGCTGGCAATTGCGGCTCTTTGGCGTCTGGATGCTGTCGGTCTCGTTCTCTTCCTGCCACCGATCGCCGTCAACGTGTTTCTCGCGTGGGTCTTCGGGCACACGCTCGTGCGCGGCGGGCAGCCGCTGATCGAGCGCCTCGTGCGCCTGCTGCAGCCGGCCGGCGCGCCGCCGGAACCGGCCGTGCTGCGCTATGCCGGACAGCTGACGCGGCTTTGGACCGTATTGTTCATCATGCTGGCGGCCGTAAACCTGGCGCTCGCGGCCTGCACGACGCCCGGCGGGCTGCTCGAATCGGCTGGTTTGCATCCGCCCGTGTCCGTGAGCCGCGAAGCGTGGTCGCTGTTCGCCAACGTGATCAACTACGCGATCGTCGCCGCTTTCTTCGCGCTCGAGTACGCGTATCGAAGGCGCCGCTTTCCCGACCGCCCGTACCGGAATTTCGTCGACTTCCTCCGCCGCGCTGCGGCGGCAGCGCCCGGGCTCGCGGCGACATTTCGAGCGGCTCCGCCGGCGACCATCGAAGTGCCGGTGGAGCACCCGGCCTTCGCGGGGCATTTTCCCGGACGGCCCCTGCTGCCTGGCGTCCTGCTGCTGGAGCGCGTCGTCGAGGAGGGGGAGCGACTCGCCGGCGCATCCATCAAGATCCTGGAAATCCCGCGGGTCAAGTTCCTTGCGCCGCTGTCCCCCGGGGACCGCGCGACGATCCGGCTGCGGCACGAGCCGGGAACGCTGCACTTCGAAGTGTTTCGGGGAATGCAGCGCGTGGCGTTGGGGTTGTTCCGGATCGAGATTGAAAAGAGGCCCGGGTGACCGGGACCTGGATCGAGCGGCCCGAGGGGGGCAGCCGGAACGCGCTCCGCCTGCTCACGGCAATCGCCCTGTCGTGCGGGCGCGCCCCGGCGCGCGTCGTTCTTTACGCGGTGGCCCTCTATTTCGTGCTACGCCGCGGACCGGAACGGCGGGCTTCGCGCGCTTTCCTCGGCCGCGTGCTCGCGCGGCGCGCAACGGCATTCGACGTTTACCGCCACGTCCTGTGTTTCTCACGGGTGACACTCGATCGCATTTTCCTGCTGCGACAAGGCATCGACCGCTTCGAGATCGAAAAGTCCGGGCTCGAGGACGTGCACGCGATGCTGGCGCTCGGTCGTGGCGTGCTGTTGTTTGGCGCTCATTTCGGCAGCTACGAAGCGATGCGCGCGCTCAGCCTGCACCGCCCGGACCTGCAGTTTCGCACGGTCATTGACCTCGGACAGGCGCCGGCAATGTCGCAACTGTTGGGTTCACTCAATCCCTCGCTCGCTGCGACCATCATCAACGCGCGCCAGCCGGGCATGGCAGTCGCGCTGGCAATTCGGGATGCGCTGCATCAAGGCGCGGCGGTCACGCTGCTGGTAGACCGGGCTCGTCCCGAGGGCCGCACGATGACCGCCGATTTTCTGGGTTCGCCCGCGCCGTTTCCGACGGCTCCCTGGGAATTGGCGAGCGCTCTCGCTGTTCCCGTGGTTCTCTGTTTCGGCACTTACCGGGGCGGCGACCGGTACCATGTGCAGTTCGAGGTCCTCGCGGATCGCATCGTGAAGGAGCGCGACGGCGGTCCGCCGCTCTCCGATTGGATCCGGAAATTCGCCGACCGGCTGGCCGCACAGGCGACGATCGCGCCGTTCAACTGGTTCAATTTCTATGATTTCTGGTCGGGCTAGCGCAATACCGGTTTGGCTGGTGACGGCGGCTGCCGCGGTGGCGGATGCCCAATCCGCCGATGTCGACTCCCTCCTGGCGTCCCTGGTGCGCGAGCCGCCCCAGAAGATCGAATTCGTGGAAGTGCGGTCATCGACGCTGCTCGAGCGCGAGCTGGTGCTCAAGGGCATGCTCGAATACCGCGGCCGCGGAAAACTGAGCCGCACCGTTTCCACGCCATACGTCGAGCGCACGGATATCGACGGCGACGCGATTCGAATCCTGCGCCCGAACCGCCCGGAACGTAGTTTCTCCCTCGGCCGTGCGCCGGGACTGGGCGGCTTTCTGACGGGATTGGTGGCGATACTGGGCGGGGATCGCGAGGCGCTCGAGCGCGAATTCGAGTTGTCGCTCGCGGACGGGGAAACCGGCTGGCAATTGAAGCTGGTGCCGCGCTCGAAAGAGGTGCGTGCTCGCGTCGAAAGCATCAGATTGCGCGGCTCGGGGGCCGCACCCCTGTGTATCGTCACGGTGGCAAAGGGAGGCGGGTCGATGACCGAGCTGCTGCTCGGCGAGGCGGCGACGAATCCCGAGATTGCCCGTCAACGGGCACTTTACTGCGGTGATTCGTCTTGAAAATCGAATCGCGCGCGGCCGCGTGGCTGGGTTCGTGGCTGATCATTCTGGTTTCGCTTCAGCTCTATGTCAGCGGCACGCTGCGGCTCGGCACTGACTTGCGGCTATTCCTGCCGGACGCCACGACGCCTGAACAACGCATGCTGCTGGATGGAATCGGGGAAGGCCCCGTCGTACGCTTGCTGCTGATTGCGCTCGATGGCGCGGACAGCGCATCACTGGCCGCCACTTCGAATGCGCTCGTCGAGCGGTTGCGGGGAAACGCGGCTTTCACCCGGATCGACAATGGAGCGTCCGGGCCCGCGCCGGCATTCGTGACGGAGTATCGCTATCTCCTGTCGCCGGCAATGGATCGGCGGCCGCTCGATGCGGATACGTTGCGGGAAGCCCTGGCGGACCGCTTGCAGGATCTGGCGTCGCCGGCGTCGACATTTCTGGAACCGCTGATTGCGGCGGATCCGACACTCGAAACCCCTTCGATCGCCGAACACTGGCTGCAGCGCAAGGCGCCGCGGTCGCTCGACGGCGTCTGGTTCGACGCTGCCGGGAAGCGCGCTTTGCTGACGGCGCGGACTGGCGCGGCCGGCTTCGATCCCGATCGCCAGCAACGCGCCCTGGATGAGCTCCAATCAGCATTCGAGGCCGCCCGCGGCGACCCCGGGATTCGAATGACGGTCAGCGGGCCCGGGCGGTTTTCGGCATTGATGAAGGAGCGGACGCAGCGCGAGGCGACTTGGCTGGGCGCCGGCGCGACGGCGATCCTGCTTCTGCTCCTGTCCTTGGCCTATCGGAGACCGTGGACATTGCTGCTTGCGGCGTTGCCGCTTGCGTCCGCAGCGCTTGTCGGGCTCGCCTGCGTGAGTTTGCTGTACGGCGAAGTGCACGGCATCACCCTCGCCTTCGGATTCACGCTCATCGGGGTGGCGCAGGACTATCCGATCCACCTGCTCAGCCACCAGCACCGCGGCCTCGATCCACTCGCGAATGTGCGCGAACTCTGGCCGACCCTCGCAACCGGAGTCGCCAGCACCTGCGTCGCCTATCTCGCGTTCATCGGTTCGGGCGTCACCGGGCTCGCGCAGCTTGGCTTGTTCACGATCGCGGGACTCGGGGTCGCCGGCCTGACCACGCGATACGTGCTGCCGCGGATCAGCGGGCGGGAGTTTGACGATGCCGCCCTTCTGCCCTGGCTCGGGCGCGCGGGGCTGAAGCTGACGCTGCCGGCATTTCCACCGGCACTGTACGCCGGCATCGCGGTCGCCTGCGTGGTCGTGGCCGGCATCGCGCCAGGCCCGGTCTGGGACAACGACCTGGGAAAGCTGACGCCAGTGCCGCCCGAGCTGATTGCAGAAGACATCACGCTGCGCCGCGAGCTCGGTGCTCCCGACGCGCGCTATCTGGCGGTGGTTTCGGCGCCCACGACGGAGCGCGCACTGCAACGACTCGAAGAAGTGACGCCGGGTCTCGATGTCCTGGTTGCAGAAAAGGCCGTCGCGGGCTACGAGCATGCGGCTCGTTATCTGCCCTCGGTGCGCAGCCAGCTTCGGCGACAGCAGAGCCTTCCGACGGCGCCGGCATTGGCGTCCGCCCTTGAAACAGCGCGGCAGGGACTGCCGTTCCGGGCGGGAGCGTTCGCGCCGTTCCAGGCTGACGTGGCGCATGCGCGCTCGCTCGAACCGCTGACGCCCGAAGCAGTGCGCGAGACGCCGGTTGCCTCGATCCTCGAGGCCCTCCTGCGAATAAGTGACGGCACCGTCATGGCGCTCGTCGTATTCGCCGGCGTGGAACAGCCGGGGCGGATCGAAGGGTGGTCTGCATCCGCCGGCGCCGACGTCACGACGATCGACCTGAAGAGCGAGTCCGAAGCCCTCGTCATCCGCCAGCGCGAGCGCATCCTGATGTGCCTGGCCGTTGCGGCGGCGCTGATGGCGCTGGTCGTGCGCGTGAGTCTCGGAGACTGGCGGCGGGCGGTACGCGTTCTGGCGCCGATGACACTTTCAACCCTCGCCGTGGTCGCGATTCTGCGGCTTGGGGGGCAGTCGCTCGATCTCTTTCAGCTGATTTCCCTGGTGCTTGCCGCCGGGCTTGGGCTCGACTACGCGCTCTTCTTCGAAAGGTCGGCCGCCGGGCGGGCGGAGCGGCTGCGCACGCTGCACGGTGTCATCGTCTGTTCCCTTTCCACGCTGGCAGTTTTCTTCTTGCTGTCGCTTTCGTCGATCCCGGTGTTACGGTCGATCGGGGTGACGGTCGCGCTGGGCGTGGCGCTCAATTTCCTGCTCGCATTGTCCCTGCCGGCCGACCGGCGAACCGGCACGACATGAACGGCGGGGAGGAAATCCGGAGCCTGGTTCCGCACGGGGGCTCGATGTGCCTGCTGGAGCGGATCGTCCAATGGGACGAAAAGGGGGTGGTGCTGGCGACGACGACACACCGCGCCTCGGCGAATCCGCTGCGCCGGCAGGGCCGTTTGCACGCCATTCACCTTTGCGAATACGGCGCGCAGGCGATGGCCGTGCACGGCGGCCTGATGACGCGCGCGAAGGGCGGAAACGCAAAGCCGGGCCTTCTGGTGTCGTTGCGCGACGTGGTGCTGTCGGCCGATCGCATCGATGCGCTCGACGGCGAGCTTCGGGTGGAGGCGTCGCGGCTGCAGGGCGGGGCAGCCGGCGTGCAGTACGCATTTCGCGTCACTCATCGTGGCGCCGAACTTGCCCGTGGACGCGCGGCCGTGATCGAGGGGGCGGGCCCCGCCTGAGGATTCAGGCGGCGTCGAACAGCATCGGTCCGTCGTTGGGGCGAGCCGTTGCTCTCAATAGCGGGATGACGGCCCCCGCATCGAGCGCCGGGCATTCCGCGCAGGCGGTGCGCGCGATCTGGTCCGCCAGCGCGGAGAGTTGCGCCGTCGTGTCCCGGACGCGCTGACGGAACTGGCTGTCATCCAGCGGATCGCGCAATCCGCGATTGAGTTCCGCGAACCAGCCGAGACTCGCCTGATCGAGCATGACGGCCGGATTGTCGCGTGGCGAGCGTTCCGACCAGGCGCGCATGAAAGGCTGCATCGCGCCGTTGAGCGCCATGGCACCGGTCAACTCCGGCCGCAGCTCGGTCAGGGCGGCCAGATCCGTCAGTCGGCGCTGGAAGAACATCTGGCAAAGGACGCCCCAGTAATACGTGTAATCCCACAGGACCTTCACCGGGAGGACGCGGGGATTGCCGAACATTCCGTACTGGTCCGTGTAGATGGTCAGCATGCTTTCGTAGATGGACTTGAAGAACTGCTCATAGATCCTGGCGCGCGGTCCGCAAGGCTCGCCCGCGAAATCGCGGGTGATGAGGTCGGTGATGTACGTATTGCCGATCGCGATGAAGTCGCCGCCCGGGGAGTAGAAAGGATCCAGGAACAAGCCCGCCTCGCCCGTGATTGCCCACCTGTCCGCGGAGAATAGGCGCCGGCAGCCATACGAAAATCGCCGGAAAGCGATGAAATCCTGGAGCAGGCCGCGCTTGTCCTCCAGCTCGCGCGCGACTCGGGGCTGGAACCGGCGCAGCCAGTCCATGGAGCGCTCGAAGCTGTTGATGGTTTCGAACGGGTGAATGTTTTCCACCGCAACGATGCCGACCGAATGCGATCCTGACGAGAGCGGTATCAGCCAGACCCAGTAGCCGGCGCCGACCATGTGGTTCGTCGACAACCAGCGCGCGCGCGGCTCGCACTGGCTGCGCCAGGACTCGCTCCCGGACCAGTCGTCAACGTTCAAACGGGTTGCAATGCGAAACCACGCGGCGTTGCAGTCGTGGGCATTCGACTCCGCGAGCCCGAACTTGCGCTTGAGCAGGCCGGCGCGTCCTGACGCATCGATGAGCCAGCGCGCCGACAGGCGCTTCGTCTCGACTCCGGCGCGACGGCAGCCGATGCGATGCGGCTCGCCATCGTTGCCCGTCTCGATCTCCTGCGCCGAACAGCCATCGATGAAACGAACGCCCTGCGCCGCCGCGCGTTCCGCCAGGTAGTTCTCGAAGATGCCGCGGTCGATCTGGTAGCTCGGAGTCGCAAGGTAGCGGCTGGCGCCGAGCTCCGTGACGCCGTCAATGTCGTCCCGGCCTTCGGAAAAAAAGAAGCGGAAGCCGAACTTCTTGAGCTGGCGCGTCGTCAAGTGCTCCTTGAGGCCGAGCACCGTGTCGAAGTAGTTGGCGGCGATCTCAACGGATGATTCGCCGACCTTGTGCGCCGCGATCGGCACGGGATGGCGGCGCTTCTCGATCACGGTGACGCCGACCGGCGGCAGGGACTGCCGCAATTGCAGCGCAAGCGTCAGTCCCGCGAGGCCGCCACCCAGGATGACGACGTCTTCATTGCGGGGCTCATTCCCGGCCGTCATGGGCGCTCGTCATGGACTACGACATCCAGCAGTGACTCGGGACCAAGAGCGAGGGTCGTGGATCCCGCGCCGCGCGCAAGCGTCTCGAAAAATGGCAGACAGGAAGCCATCGCATTGCCTTCGACCAGGCTCGCATTGCGCGGATCCGGCCGCGTCGCGCCGCCGGCGTTTCCCCGACGAACGGACCAGGACAGGGGGCCGACGCTTCCCGGCAAGCGCCGCGGGCCGAGGACCAGCCCCGCACCGAGAAGCCCCCGGCTCGTCGCGACCGGCACGAGAGGCCCACAGGCTTCGATGTCGTAGGCCACGTACAGGACCGAGGTCTCGTCGCTCCATGCCTGCACGAATGCCTCCAGCAAGCCGGCCGCATACGAATAGCGGGAGACGCTGACGGTCGTATACGGCGCAAGGCAACCCGTGGCGATGCACCAGTATCCCGCCGCCGCATTGTGGACGGAGTTGTGAAACTTGGTCGGCGACGTGTGCAAGGGCGTCTTCGCCAGGGTCTCGCATAACTGGTCGGTGATCGTCAGGTCGCCGTGCGTGGTCGCAAACACGCTCGGCAATTCGGCGGGATCGCGGGCCGCCGCGGCGCAGGCATGTGCCGCCACGTCAATGGCGATGGTCACGCTATCGGGTGCGCGCCGCCGTTCCGCGGGCGGAAGCATTTCAGGCGCGGGCCGCCGCGCAGCAGATTCGGGCGGCGCGGCTGTCCCGCACAGCACGGGCTTCGCAAACTCCCATCCGGGCAAACCGGACGCCCAGAAGGCGATTCCTTCGATGAACAGCGCGTGCCCATTGGCGGTCATGCGGCGCGCTCCGCGCCGAAGGCCAGCACGCAATTGCTGCCGCCGAACCCGAAGGATTGCGACAGCGCGACCGGGCGCGCGAGCGGCGCATTGTCGAGGCAGAGCTGGGGCCCGCATGCCGGGTCGAGCCGCGCCGCATTGAGATTGCCCGGCACGACGCCGGCTTCGATCGCCAGCAGGGTGACGGCGGCCTCCAGGAAGCCGGCGGCCCCCAACGCGTGACCGCTCCACCCTTTCGTGGAGCTGGCGCGCGTGGTTGCCGGAAACAGGTCGGCGATCACGCGCGCCTCGACCTCGTCGTTGCGCGCGCTCGCAGTGCCGTGAAGATTGATGTAACCGACCTCGTCGGCGTCGAGGCCGGAACGCGCGAGCGCATCTTCGATCGCAAGCCGCGCGCCGATCCCGTCGGGATGCGGCGACGACATGTGGTGAGCATCGCTCGATTCGCCATAGCCGAGCAGCCAGGGGCCCGGTCCGTCGCGCTCGAGCAGCGCGAACCCTCCAGCCTCGCCGATGCTGATGCCGCGCCGATCGATGTCGAACGGCCGGCACGGCTCGTCGGAGATCAGCTCCAGCGAGTTGAATCCGAACAGCACGCTGTTGCACAGGCTGTCCACGCCGCCAACGACGGCGGCGTCGGCGACGCCGGAGCGGAGGAATCGCTCTGCCTGCGCAAAGACCTTGGCGCTGGAAGAACAGGCGGTCGTGATCGTCGCGCTGAAGCCAGTCAGGCCAAGCGCCTTCTGGACGAATGCGCCGAGGGAATGGGCGGTGTGAATGATCGGTCGCTGCAGGTCGGCGGGAAACTCGCCCGCCGGGCCGAGCCGGCGATACGCCTCTTCAGTCGCCCCGATGCTCGACGTGGAAGTGCCGAGAAGAACGGCAATGCGATCGGCGCCGTAGCGGTCTCGGGCGCGCTTGACCGCGTCGATGAAATCGTCCTGCTGCAGCGCCAGCCATGCGAGCCGGTTATTGCGGCAATCCCATTCCTGGAATCGGGGCGGGAGCGGCTCGGATTCGAGGCCGCTCACGCGGCCGATCCACGTCGTGAGCGGCTCCGTCGTGAAATCGTTGCGGCGCAGGCCGGATCGACGAACGCGTATCGCTTCACGATGTGCGGCGCACCCGGTGCCGAGCGCCGAACTCACGGTAAAAGCATTGACCGCGAGCGACGGGGTGCGGCCGGGCTTCAGGTGCTGGCGCACACGCGACCCGACGATGGCCCGCGCTTCGGCTGGCATTACTTGGACCGCTGGCTCTCGACATGTGCTGCGAGCGCGCGCAACGATGCAAAAATGCGCCTGTTTTCCTCGTCCTCGGCGCGCAGCTGTACGCCATAGCGCTTGGCGATCTCGAGCGCGAGTTCGAGCGCGTCGATCGAGTCGAGGCCAAGTCCGTCGCCGAACAGCGGCGCCTCGGGATCGATGTCGGCCGGCCTGACGTCCTCGAGATTGACCGCGGCGACGATCAGCTCGGCGAGCGCATGCTCGGCGGGAGTCTGTGGTGAGGGCATTGTTGGAGCCGTTCCGACCGACCGGTGTTCGCGGGCGCGTGATTATAGCCCGCGGCTTCCCGACCCGGCTAGAATCGCAGCCGGCGAAATGCTCGTCATTGCACCGGATGGGCGCGGCGGCTGGCGTGACGGAATGTGATGCGCTGGTGATCGGCGGCGGGCCGGCCGGGAGCACGGCAGCGGCGTTTCTCGCGCGGCGCGGCCGCTCCGTGGTGCTGCTGGAACGCGATCACCATCCCCGCTTTCATATCGGCGAATCCCTGCTCCCTGCGAACATGCCGATCCTGGAACGCCTCGGGGTGATCGAGGCGGTGCGCGAAATCGGCGTGCTGAAACTCGGGGCGGACTTTCCGGCGGGCAACGGCAGCGGCTTCAACGTATTCCGGTTCAGCAGGGCGCTTGGTTCGACACCTGGATTCGCGTTTCAGGTCAAGCGCGAGGAATTCGACCAGCTGCTGTTCCGGCATGCCGCAGCGCAGGGCGTCGACGCACGCGAGGGTGCGCGCGTGTGCAAGCTCGAGTTCACGCGCAGCGGCGCGACTGCCAGCGTGGAAACCGGCAATGGCGGGCGGACGGATCTGAAGGCTCGTTATGTGATCGATGCGACGGGCCGGGACGCGTTTCTCGGTGGCAGATTGCAGCTCCGGCGCAAGCATCCTCGCCACCAGAGCGCGGCGATGTTCGCGCACTTTCGCGGGGTCGTGCCGCGCGCCGGCGACGACGCGGGCAACATCAGCATTTACGCGCACGACCATGGCTGGGCATGGATGATCCCGCTTCGCGACGGCGTTTTCAGCGTCGGAATCGTCGCGGATCCCGCGATGTTGAAGAGCCGCCGCGAACGACCGGCGGAATTCCTGGCGAAGGTGCTTGAGGGCATCCCGGGTGCCGGCGAGCGCATGGCGCGCGCCACGATCATCGGCAATCTGCACGCCACCGGAAACTATTCCTATCTGTGCCGCCGCCTGGTGGGTCCGGGATGGATGATGGCCGGGGATGCGGGCGCCTTCGTCGATCCGATTTTTTCGACGGGGGTGTTCCTGGCAATGCGCTCCGCGGAGCGGGCGGCGGCGATCGTCGACCGGGTGCTCGACGAGCCGCGGGCCGAGCGCCGGCTGCAGCGCGCGTACGAGCGCGAAGTATGGGCGGGGTTACGGGCCCTTTCCTGGTTCATCGAGCGATTCAACGCGCCGGCCACGCGCTGGCTTTTCGCCAATCCGCGCAACTCGTTTGGCATGGAGCAGGCGGTGATCTCCATGCTGGCTGGCGACGTGTTTGGGACGCCGATGATCGGGCGGCGGCTTGCGGCGTTCAAGCTGCTCTATTACCTGCTGTCGCTGAAGAATTTGCCGGCCACCATTGCGCATTGGCGCCGACGCCGCAGGAGGGTGCTAGTCGAGTTCACGGGCGGCACGACGCGCCAGGATCCCGCCTGAAATGGTTGCCGCCGAGAGCGCAGTCTGCGGTCCGCGTGCAGAGTTCTTCCATGGCGAGCTACCCGCGCTCGACGAAAACGTGCTCGCGGCGCTCGTATACGGGACGGCGCGGGCTCCGCAGGACGACGCCCGGTTCGTGCGCGTGGGACTGGCGACGACGGACGGCAAGCCGGCCGTTGAGTTATGGCGCACCGTGCGCGCCGTCACGACGGGGGAATCCGGCCCGATCCGTTTCGCGACCGGAGGCGATTTTCTTTTCGGTTGTCTCGAGCTGGAGGAATCGCGGGAAGGCGGAATGCTGGCCGCTGCCGAGTCGGCCTATCGGATACTGCTGGAATTTCAGGCGCGGCAGCCGCAACGGCACCTGCTTCGCGTCTGGAATCACCTCTATGCGATCAACGAAGGCGAGGGGGATTGCGAGCGGTATCGGCAGTTCTGCCTGGGCCGCGCCCGCGGACTCGCCAAGCTGAAAGCGGAGCAATTGCCCGCCGGCACGGCGGTTGGCCGGCGCGAGCGCCCGGGCCTGCTGCAAGTCTGCTGGCTCGCGGGCCGATGCGCGGGCAGGCCGATCGGGAATCCCCGGCAGGTACAGGCTTACCTTTACCCGCGGCAGTACGGACCGGCGGCGCCTTGCTTTTCGCGCGCAATGCTGTTGCCGGACGACGCCTTGATGGGATCCGGCACCGCCAGCATCGTCGGGCACGAATCGAAACACGACGGCGACCTGAACGCCCAGATCGACGAAACACTGATCAATCTTCGCGAGCTGTTCCGCGCGGGGGACGGAATAGCCGCGCGTGGCCGGCGCGAAGTTGACGATGACGCGTCGATCGCGGCCAAGGTCTACTTGCGCCGCGGCGGGAGCCCTCTGGAAGTGGCGGCCCGAATTCGCGCCGGGCTGCCGGGCACAGTAGACCTGCTGCTGCTCGAGGCCGACATCTGCCGGCGGGAGCTGCTGGTCGAGATCGAATGCACGCGGAACTAGCAGCAGCTGCTTGTCTGCGCAAAAGGCCGCGCGGTATGCTGCCCCGCATGAGAGCGTTGTTCACCGGCCTCGCCATGATCGCAGCGATTGTCTCGATCGGCCTGCTCGCACCTTCGGAGAGCTCCGCCCGCGACACGAAAAACATGTGGCTGCTTGCTGATGCCCTGAACACTCCGGATGCGAAGGCGAGCCTGAACAAGGGGATCAAGTTCTATTTCGGCGACAGCGAGCACCCGCCGGTGGCCAAGAGCTTCGGTACGTTCATGAGCAACAAGAAGACCCGGGGCGTCGGCCGGACTGACAAGGAAGCCTGCGAGTGGACATTCCTGTCCGCGATGATCTCGTTCCAGCAGCGCGCAGTCCAACTCGGCGGGGATGCCGTGATCAATGTGCAGAGCTACTACCGGGAAAACCCGGTTTCGAGCCAGACCGAATATGAATGCGGCAGCGGCGCACTGATGTCCGGGGTCACTTTCCGCGGCGAGGTCGTGAAGCTGCAGTAATCGCGCGGTCCGTGCGCGGCTGGGAGCCGCGACGGGAAGCACCGGCAAGCATTTCCTGCACCCGCGCCATGGGGAGCTTGCCGACCTCGTTGCGCGGCAGCTCTGCGACGACGACCAAGGGTCGCGGCAGAAAGGCCGCGTCCATTTCGTGGCGCAGACTGCGCAGTATTTCCCGCGCGGAGAGTCCCGGAGCAACGACCAGGGCGGCGCATCGCGGTACGCCCGCGGGATTCTCTGCCAGCGGACGGAATACGTGCGCATCCCGCACGCCCGGCAGGCTGGCAATGCGTCGCGTGAGATCGGCGAGCGACGCGCGCTTGCCTGCGACTTCGACAACGTCGCTGTGACGGCCGATGACCGTGAACGAGCCATCCTCGCGCAGCGAGAGGATATCCTGGAGCAATTCCGCCCGCGGGAGCCACGGCGCGCGGACAATCGTCGCACTGCCTGTGGGCTCGAGCTGGATGCCCGGGTAGGGCCGCCAATGCTTCTGCGTCGCGGTGCGCCGCGTCGCGATGACGCAGGTTTCCGTCGAACCGAACATTTCGACGAGCGTGGCGCCGAGGCGCTCCTCGACATGCCGGGCGACGTCCGGCCGCAACGGCGCGGTCGCCGACACCACGACGGCGACGTCCGGAAAATCCGCGCCCGACTCCACCAGGGCGCGCAAATGGACCGGCGTGCTCACGAGCACGCGCGGCCCGGGCGTGTCGCGAAGCGCGGCGGCGACATCGGCGGGCAGCAACGGCCTTCCGGAGTGAAGGCCGAAACCCGCGATCAACGGCAATAGCACGGAAGTCTCCAATCCGTACATGTGCTGCGGCGGAACCGTCGCCACCATCCAGGGCGCGGGGCCGGCAGACTCGTCGCCGATCGCCTCGCGGATGGACCTTGCGTTCAATGCAGTCGTGGCGCAAAAACCGGCCCAGGTCTTCGCATGCGCGACCGGCTTGCCGGTGCTGCCCGACGTATGTCCGATTGCGGCAACCAGGTCCGCGGGTGGCGGAACAGGGTCGACGGGCGTTGCCGACGCGGCGGATGCGACGAACGCGTCGTCGGCCGTTTCGCAATCGGGATAGCCGGCCATGAGTTCGGCGATGGCGGCGGGCGAGCTGGCGGGAGGCAGCAGCGTCGTCTTCCCGCATTGCAAGGCCGCGGCGAATGCAACCAGGAAGTGGTAGCGATCCTCGCAAAGATTGACGATCTCGCCGCGCGCGGACAATTGCGATGCCAGCGACGCGGAGTGGGCGCGAAAACGGGCGGCGCTGATCAATCCCCAGTCGCCGCGAACGAATTCGGCGTCGTCGGGGAGAATCAGCGGAAGCCTCAGGATTTGGCTCGGATTCCGCATCGGCGCCGCTGGTGCATCGCGGGAATATGCGTCAAGCCGCCGGTCAATCGGCGGCGCGACGGTCTCCACGCCCGAATATCAGCGACGTGTTGACGCCCCCGAACGCGAAGTTGTTGCTCATCGAGTACTCGACATCGAGTTCGCGGCCCTCGCCGGTGAGGTAATCGAGCTCCCCGCACAGCGGATCGACCGCATCCAGATTGATTGTCGGCGCGTGCCAGCCCTCTTTCATCATTTCGATGGTGAGCCAGGCCTCGATCGCTCCGCAGGCGCCGAGTGTATGCCCGAGGTAGCTCTTCTGCGAACTGAGCGGCACCCTGCTGCCGAACACGGAAGCGGTCGCCCGGGTTTCGGCGATGTCGCCGTGCTCGGTGGCGGTGCCGTGGCCGTTGACGTAGCCGATGGCGCCCGGCGCGAGGCCCGCATCCTCCAGCGCGAGCTCCATGACGCGGCGCATCGTCGCCTCCGCCGGGCGAGTCACGTGAGCGCCGTCGGAGTTGCTCGCAAATCCGGCGATTTCGGCGTGAATTCGGGCGCCGCGCGCGAGCGCATGATTGCGGTCTTCGAGCACCAGCATGGCCGCCCCTTCGCCGATCACGAGCCCGTCGCGATTGCGATCGTACGGACGCGGCGTCTGCTGCGGACTGTCGTTCCGGCGGCTCGTCGCATACAGGAAATCGAATGCGATGGCTTCGCTCGGGCACAGTTCTTCGGCGCCGCCGGCAAGCATCATCTGCTGGCGGCCGGAACGGATCGATTCGGAGGCATAGCCGATGCCCTGGCTGCCGGAAGTGCAGGCACTCGAAGTCGGGATGATCCGTCCCGTCAGGGAGAAGAAGATGCCGACATTGGCGGCGGCGGTGTGCGGCATCATGCGCACGTAGGAATTGGCATCGAGTGCGCCGGACTTGCCGGTAGACAGCATGTCGACGAAGTTCCGGATGTCCGGCGTGCTGCCGACACACGAGCCGCAGGCGACACCCATGCGTCCGTCATGAATGGAAGAGTCGTCGAGCAGGCCGGCGTCGGCGAGCGCGAGCTCGCCGGCGCGCACGGCGAGTTGCGACACGCGGCCCATGCTGCGCAATTGCTTGCGGGTCCAGTGTGCGGGCGGCTCAAAGCTGTCGATCGGAGCCGCGAGGCGCGTGCCGAGATCGGTCAACCGCTCCCATTCCGGCATGTAGCGCACGGCGTTGCGGCGCGCGCGCAACCTGGCGCGGATCTCAGGCCAATTCGAGCCAAGAGCAGTGATGCCGCCGATGCCCGTGACGACGACGCGGCTCATCAGCACAATCCGCCGTTTACCGAGATGACCTGCCGCGTAATGTACGCCGCGCCGGGTGACAGCAGGAAACCGACCACGGCTGCGACCTCTTCCGGGCGGCCCATGCGAGCGGCGGGAATCGCTTCGAGGATCTTTTCGACGGGAGTTGCCGCATCGATCATGTCGGTTTCGATCAGGCCGGGCGCGACGCAGTTGACCGTTATCTCGCGGCTCGCGAGCTCGACGGCCAGCGCGCGGGTGGCCCCGATGACGCCCGCCTTGGCCGCGCTGTAGTTGACCTGGCCCCGGTTGCCGATCAGGCCGGCGACCGAGGAGATGGTAACTATTCGTCCCGGTGCGCGACGGCGGATCATCGGCATGACGACGGGATGCAGCACGTTGTAGAAGCCGTCGAGATTGGTGCGCAGCACGTCGTCCCACGCGTCGGAACCGAGAGCCGGGAAAGCCCCGTCATGGACAATGCCTGCATTGCAGACGACTCCGTAGTAGGTTCCGTTCGCGGCCATGTCCGACTCGAGCTCGCGTCGTGTTGCGTCGCGATCGGCGACATCGAACACAAGGACATTGGATGAACGGCCAATGCGCCGGACCTGGTCGGCGACCTCGAGCGCCTGGTCGCGACGGCTGCGGCAATGTATGACCGGGTCGTAGCCGTCCCCCGCCACGCGCAGCGCGATGGCCCGCCCGATGCCGCGGCTGGATCCCGTCACGAGTACGCGCCGGCTCACGCGTGCGCCCGCTGCGCGGTCGCGAGACTGCGCTGCACAGCGCGGACGATGCCCGCCGGAGAGACGAACTGGAGTTCGCCGGTGGCCGCATGGACCGCGACCTGTACGGTGCGGGCCCGGGCGATCCGCGTTTTCCGCGCCGCATCGGCAATCAGGTAGTTGATTGCGATTCGATTCTGCCATTCGACCAGTGATGCGGTAACAGCCAGCCGGTCGCCGAACCGCGCCGGCCGGATGTAGCGCAGATGAGCCTCGATGACCGGCCAGAGATAGCCGGAGCCCTTCATGGCTTCGAATCCGTAGCCGATGCGCTCCATCAGGACCCAGCGCGCGTCTTCCAGATACTTCAGGTAATGACCGTGCCAGGCGACGGCTACCAGATCGACGTCGTAAAATGCCACGGTAATTTCCGTGGTCTCCGAAATGGGGCCCTTTTTTCGCATGAGGATTACGCCGCGGCGTGCCAGGAGCCGCGTCGCGCCAGTTTGCGGGCGAGCAGCTTTGGCAATCGGGCTAGCATGCCGAAGAAAAGCATCGTGTGCACGCGGCTGATCAGGGCGTTGTCGAGCCACATGCGAAAATGCGAGCTGCCGTCTTCGGGATACGAAATCCTGGTGTCGATCCACCGCATCGGCAAACCGAGCCAGTGAAGCCGCACCAGGATCTCGATGTCGAAATCCATGCGCCGGCCGAGCCGCGCCCTGCCCAGCAGGCCCGCAACTGGCGCCAGCGGATACACCCGGAACCCGCACATGGCGTCCGGCAAGTCGGTGGCAAGTGTGTTGATGCTGACCCAGAGCCGCGTGAGCTGGCGACCGTAGAGCCGGGTGCGCGGCGTTTCCGGACCGAACAGCGGCCGGCCGCAGATCACCGCCTCCGGGCTGGAACGAGTCTCGGCGAGAAATCGCGGGATGTCCTCCAGCGCATGCTGGCCATCGGCGTCGATCTGCAGCGCGTGAGTGAAGCCCCGCTCGATGGCGGCCAGCAGGCCGGCACGTACCGCGGCGCCCTTGCCCTGGTTGAATGGCAGCCGTAGAAGGCCGACGGCCGCGTCGGCTGAGGCGATCGCCGCGAGTGCGTGGGCGCAGTCCGGCCCGGAGCCGTCATCGACAAGAAGGCATTCGAGCCCGCAGGCCCGGACGGCGGCGAGAACGCGCACGACCGGCACCTGGTGTTCGTAAACCGGAATGACCGCGCAAAGCCGGGGAGTCGGCGGCATCAGGATCGATGCGGCCGAAGGCGCGCCAACCGTCGGGTCAAGGGTTGTCAGGCCTGGTTGACGAGTTGATGGACCGTGTCGACGAGGTCGGCCACGGTGCGCACCGACCGGAATCGCTCCGGACCCACCTTCCGGCCGGTTGCGCGGTGCAGCCTTTCCATCAGGTCGATCGCATCGATGCTGTCGATCTCGAGATCCTCGTAGAGGTGCGCCTCGAGCGTAATGCGCACGGGGTCGAGCTCGAACAATTCGACGAGCGTCGCGCGCAGCTGTTCAAAAATCGCATCCCTGTCTTGCACCGGCTGGTCGCCCCGCATCCAGCCTGCCGTATGGGGGCTCATTCTAGGTCGTTGGAACCCAGGCGGCATAGATGGACTTGAAGTATTCGTTCAATGCCCTTGAAGCGATCGGAGCCGGACGGTCGCGATACGCCGCCGGATCGATATCCGGCCCGACGCGCAGCGAATAATGCGGACGAATCGCGGGAACCCTGTACCAGGGCACGGCCTTGGACAAGTGCGGTGGCCGCACGCGAACGAAGACCGGGGTTACGGCGCTCGCCGCGCGCAATGCGACGCTCGCGGCGCCGCGATGGAAATGCGCCGCCTGGTACGGAACGGTGCGCGTGCCTTCCGGGAACATGATCAGGCATTCGCCCGCCGAGAGGAGGGCCGCCGCGCGCTCGATCATCTCGTCGGTCGGGGAATTCGGCACGTATCCGGCGGCGCGGACCGCGACGACCATGGAAGGATTGCGCCACGCTGCGCGCTTGACTACGCAAGCCGCGCCCGGAATGAAAGCAATGAGCAGGACGATATCGATCAGCGATGGATGATTCGCGATCACGAGCTGCCCCCGGAGGCCGAGCGACGCCAGCCCGGCAAAGCGGTAGCTGATCGCGCCGGTCTGGTTCATGAACCCGACGAGCGCCCGGAAGGCGAGACGAATCATGTGACGCACACGGGATTGGCGCTCGGACCTCCCGCCCGGCACGACCAGCAGCAGGGGGACGACGACGATCCCAAGCAGCGTGCCGACCAGCCCGAACAGCAGGAAGCTCAGCCCGGTGGTGACGACTCTCAGATAGTAGAGATCGCGAATCGGCCGGGACGGCGTGCGATCCTCGCCAGTGTCAATGAATTGACGCATTGTCAATCAATTAGTAACGCTTCTATGCGATGTCTATATACATCCGAATATCCATCTATCGAATTTTCTCCCTCGCCAGCCTTTCGAGTCGTGGCGCAACCATCGGAACGGTCAGCAGGGTGCTCACGATTGCCATCAGGAGTAATGCGGTAAAGGTCTGTTCGGCGACGATTCCCGTGTCGAGCAGCACGCTCGCGAACACGATCATGACGAGCGCCTTGGTCTGGAGCAGCCACCCGATCATCGACGCCTCGCCAGCCGGCCAGCGCAGGATCCAGCCGGCAAGCCGCACTCCCAGCAATTTGCCGCCGACGGCAGCCAGGAGCAGCGCCGCAGCGACGAAAAGGACTGTCACGCCGTCGACACCCCAGTCAGTCCGCAGCCCCGCGCTGAGGAAGTAGACGGGCATCAGGAACAAAAGGACGCTCTGGCGAAATTGATCCATCTGCCGCTCGTGAAACCACGCGGAGTCCGTGACGGCGCCTGCAAGGAAAGCGCCGACCATGAAGTGCAGGCAGGCCCATTCGGCTGCGCAAGCACAGAGGACGAGCCACATCGCGCCCACGTACCAGCGATCCTCGCCGGCCAGCCGCGGCATCAGTCGACGAAATCCGAAACTGCATGCACAGAAAACGAGCAGGAATCCCCACTGCAGGGCCGCGCGCTGGAAATCCATCAAAATCAGCGCCAATACGCCCCAAATTGCAATGTCATCCAGGCTCGCGTAACGCAGCGCGCGCTGGCCGATCGGCATGCGCAGAATCGAAAGGCTTTCAAGCAGCAGGATGAGGATCGGCAGCGCCGTGACTGCGCATGCCATTCCAATAGCGGTCACGAATTGCCACGTTGACGCTCCGGGGCCGATCCATTGGCGGTCCGTGGCGAGAACCACGGCGACGAGGGAGCCGAACAAGAGCGGCACTGCGAGAGCGAGACCGGACACCGTCAGGCTCTCGCGACGGTGCGTCCAGGCTTGTCGCAGGTCAAGGTCGATACCGGCGAGCCATACGAATATCGCTACGGCCCACCAGGCGATTCCGTTGAGGGATTGCAGTACCCGACCGGAAAACAGAAAGGCGTGGAATTCAGGGAAAATACGGCCCATGAGCGCAGGGCCAAGCAGGATTCCGGCCACGATCTGCACGATGACGAGCGGCGCAAGGCGACTTGTCCGCGCCAGTCTCCAGAACAGGAAGGGCACTGTGAAGATTATCGCCATCGCGATCAGGAAAACCCCGGTCGTCGTGAAATGGGCTTTCATGCGAGCAGCGGCGACTAATTGCAGTCGGTGGCCATGCCGAAAATCTCGGACGGCGACCGCCAACCGATGCTTGGTTGGGGAATCGGTTGTTCCGTTGCGATTGCCAGCAACAAGCCCTCCTTCAAGCGGCAACATTGCACGTGGAATTCGACGCCGGCGAAATTTGCGCGATCGCGGTCGACTGAGACCCGGCCGATGTCCGCAAGCCGCGCGCCGGTCAATTTCAACACCGCTTCCTTTGCCGTCCAGAGCTCGGCAGGGCTCCTGGAACCGCTTTCAAGCGCGTTTCGTTCGTCGTCGTTGGCAACGAGGCGAATGGTTGCCATGCGCACGCGGTCGATGGACTCCAGATCGATGCCTACCCGCAGGCCCTTCGTTGCGACTGCGCAGGCCGCAAAGCCGGCCGAGTGGGTGATGCTGAAATCCGGTCCATCCGGAAAGGAGGGTTTGCCGTTGCTGGTCCACTGAAGCTGGCCGAGCGAAGGCAATTGGCGCTCGGTCGAAAGGCTGGCAAGCAATGCCAGACCTGTCAGGCTCTGAAGGCCGTTACCCCCGGACAGCCGTCGGGCGAGAGTCATCTTGCGCCGTTTCGGCAGTGAAGCGATCCACCGTGTGACGACGATTGCCGGCAACGAAGTGGGTACCGGGGCGCAATGCACCGAGATCATTTCCGGCGACTGATATTCCTCGCGGCTCGCCGTCAGGTCGCTATCCCGCATAGGGATGTTCATAGCCATCTGATCGTCGCTTCGATCCAGCGCTGGACCTCGGCGTTGAGCTCGCGCGGATCCCGCCCGGCCGCTTCGATCGGCGGCCCCACGCGCACGCGTATCAGCCCCGGCTTCTTGACGAGCCCGCGCCGCGGCCAGAGGTCACCCGCATTGTGAGCGACCGGCACGAGCTTCACTCCGGCCTGTGAGGCGAGGAGCGCACCCGACATCCCGTACTTGCGTGTCTCGCCCGGCGCCGTCCGCGTGCCCTCCGGAAAGATCAGGACCCAGATGCCGGAGGCGAGCCGGTCGCGTCCCTGGTCGAGCACCTGGTTGACGGCCCGGTGACCGGCGCCGCGATCGATCGCGATGCACTTCATCAGCCAGGTTGCCCAGCCGACGAGCGGGATCCAGAGGATCTCCCGCTTGAGCACCCAAGCCTGCGGCGGGAACACGATCATCTGCGCCATCGTTTCCCAGGTGGAGGTGTGCTTCCACATGGTGACGTGTGCGCCTTCGCGCGGAATGTTCTCGCGTCCTTCGACCGTCCAGTCGAGTCCGCAGAGGAATTTTGCGAGGCCGACATTCGTACGCGCCCAGGCGCGCGCCAGGGCGTATCGCATTCGGAATGGAAGCCATCCGAGGAGCACGATCACAAGCCCGAATGCGAGCGAATCGAGGAAAAGGATCGTCGTGTAAACGACGGAGCAGAACCACTGTAGCGGCACTAACTTACGCCACTTCGGGATGTTTGAAGACATCCGGAAAAGCCGCCTTTTCAGCCCGGTAAGCGGGAAAGATTTGCGATGTGCAGGAAGAGCCGCTGAAGCGCGCCGAGGAGCGCGAGCCGATTCGTGCGCACGCGGATGTCGTCCGCCATCACGAGGACGTGATCGAAGAAAGCGTCGACGGCAGGACGCAGGGACGCGAGGCGCGTGAGGGCCTCGCCATAGCGGCGCGCGGTAACCAGGCGCTCGACATCCTGCCGGAGGGCCTCCACTTCGCCTGCGAGCCGGCGCTCGTCGGGATCCGATAGCAGTCCCGGATCGACGCGCGGGCTCGGCTGCTCGCCGGCCTTGCGGAGAATGTTTGCGATGCGCTTGTTGGCCGCGGCGAGGCTGGCGGCGTCGGGCAATTTCAGGAAGCTCGCGAGCGCGCGGAGGCGGTCGTCGAAGTCGAGCGGCGACACCGGGCGCGTGTCGAGGACGGCGTCGAACATCTCGGTCGTGATTTCGTTCTCGCCCTCGAGGTACCAGGTCCGCAGGCGCTCCATCATGTAGTCGTAGATTTCGTCCGCGAGCCCTTCGGATGGCTGCTTGCCCGATAACTGCGCGATGTCGGCCTGGACGGAATCGAGGGCCGAGCGGATCAGCTCGCGCAGGTCGAGGCCGATACCGGTTTCGATCAGGATCCGCAGCACGCCGAGAGCGGAACGACGCAGGCCGTACGGATCCTTGGTCCCGGTCGGCTTCTGGCCGATGGCGAAGATCCCGACCAGCGTGTCGAGCTTATCGGCGATGGCGAGGGTGAGTCCCGGGCCGGTCGCCGGCAGCGCATCGCCGGCAAACCGGGGCAGGTACTGTTCGGCGATCGCCTCCGCGACGCCCTCGGGCTCGCCGTCGTTCAGGGCGTAATACCGGCCCATGACGCCCTGCAGCTCCGGGAACTCTCCGACCATGGCGGTCACGAGGTCGCATTTGGCGAGCAGGGCGGCGCGCTGCGCAGCCTCCGGATCCTGGCCCGCAATCCTTGCGATCTGGGTCGCCAGCGCGGTTATCCGCGCCACCTTGTCGGCAAGCGATCCGAGCTGCGCCTGGAAAGTGACGCCTGCGAGCGCTTCCCGGCGGGATGCGAGCGTCGCCTTGCGGTCTGCGGCGTAGAAAAACGCGGCGTCCGCGAGCCTCGGCCGCACGACGCGCTCGTTGCCGGCGCGAACCTGCGGCGGGTCCCTGCTTTCGATGTTCGCTACGGCAATGAAGCGCGGCAGCAGCTTTCCCTTCTTCGACCGCACCGGGAAATAGCGCTGGTGGTCCTGGAGGGTCGCGACCAGCACTTCCGGCGGCAGCTCGAGGAAGCGCGGCTCGAAATGTCCCGCAATCGGCACCGGCCATTCGGTGAGCGACGTCACTTCGTCGAGCACGGCCGCGTCCATCACGGCGACGCCTCCTTCGGCCTCGGCAGCGGCGACCGCGCCGGCGCGGATCCGCTCGCGGCGCTGGTCGAAATCGGCGAGGACACGGCCCTTTGCAAGCGCCGCGAGATAACCGCCCGGTGAGCGCAGCGCGATCGGCTTTCGGGTGTGGAAGCGATGGCCACGCGTCATGCGCCCGGCCTGCAATCCCAGGATTTCGCCCGGGACGACCTGGTCGCCGTGAAGCATGACGACCCAGTGGACCGGACGAACGAACTCGGTTGTCCCCGCTCCCCAGCGCATGCGCCGCGCGATCGGAAGCGCATCGAGCGCGGACTGCACGATGCCGGGAAGCAGCTTCGCAGCGGGCGCGCCCGCGCGCGTCATCCGGCAGAAGAGGAACTCGCCCTTGGCGTCGTTGATGCGCGTGAGCTCGCCGACCTTGACGCCGCAGGACTCGGCGAACGCGGTCGCCGCGCGCGTCGGCTTGCCCGCGGGGTCAAACGCGGCAGAAACCGGCGGACCGCGGCGCTCGACGCGCTGCTCGGGCTGGCGGTCCAGGACCTTGCTGACGAGCACGGTGAGCCGGCGTGGCGTGAAGTAGGCGAGCGCGGCGCCGCGCGACAGGCCGGCAACATCGAGACCCGCGACGACGGCGTCGCGAAACGCCTCTGCCAGCGCGACGAGGCTCTTCGGCGGGAGTTCTTCGCAGCCGATCTCGACGAGGAAATCGTGCCTCGTCATGGGTTGCCGGAGGGGACAGTCCCCCCTTGCAGCAGCGGAAAGCCTTTCGCCTCGCGGCTGGCGTAGTACGCGCTGGCCACGGCGCGCGCGAGGGCGCGCACGCGCAGGATGTATCGCTGCCGCTCCGTCACCGAGATGGCCTTGCGCGCATCGAGCAGGTTGAATACGTGCGATGCCTTAAGGGTCTGTTCGTAGGCGGGCAGGGGCAGGGCGGAGTCGAGGAGCGCGCGGCAATTCTTCTCGCGCTGGTCGAATTCAGCGAAAAGCGAGGCGCTATCGGCCAGCTCGAAGTTGAATGTCGACTGCTCGACTTCGTTCTGGTGAAAGACGTCGCCGTAGGTCACGCGTCCGGCAGGCCCTTCGATCCACAGGAGGTCGTAGACGGATTCGCAGCCTTGCAGGTACATCGCGAGCCGCTCGAGACCGTAGGTGATCTCGCCCATTACGGGCCGGCAGTCGAGGCCGCCCGCCTGCTGGAAATAGGTGAACTGCGTGATTTCCATGCCGTTGAGCCAGATTTCCCAGCCGAGTCCCCAGGCGCCGAGCGTCGGCGACTCCCAGTTGTCCTCGACCAGCCGGATGTCATGCGTGAGCGGGTCGATGCCGAGCGCGGCGAGCGAGCCCAGGTAGCGGTCGATGAAATCCGCGGGCGAGGGCTTCATCACGACCTGGAACTGGTAGTAGTGCTGCAACCGGAACGGGTTGTCGCCGTAGCGGCCGTCGGTCGGCCGGCGACTTGGCTGCACGTATGCCGCATTCCACGGCTCCGGGCCGAGCGCCCGCAGGAAGGTCGCGGTATGGAAAGTGCCCGCGCCGACTTCCATGTCGTAGGGCTGGAGCAGCACGCAGCCCTGCTCGGCCCAGTAGCGCTGCAACGCCAGGATCAGGTCCTGGAACGTGCGCGGCGCAATTCTCATGATCTTTGTCGTCATGCGGACCGGATGCGGCAAAAGGCCGCTAAGTATAGCGGCCGGGCGTTATTTCCCGAGGAGTCCCGCAATTTCCGCCGGCGTGAGGTCGCGCCAGCGGCCGCTTTCGAGCTTGCCGAGGCCGATGTGCATGATGCGAAGGCGCACGAGGCGCTTGACCCGCCAGCCGAGCGCGGAGCACATGCGTCGGATCTGGCGGTTCAAGCCTTGCGTCAGCACGATGCGAAACGACGCGCTGCCCGTCGGTGTGACCACACAGGCCTTCGTCTTCTCGCCGCCGATGCGCACGCCGGCCGCCATCATCGAGAGAAACGTGCGGGTAACCGCGGGCTCGACGGTCACCGCGTATTCCTTCTCGTGGCCGTGCTCGACGCGGAGGATCTCGTTCACGATATCGCCGTTGTTGGTCAGGAGGATCAGGCCCTCCGAGTCCTTGTCGAGCCGCCCGACCGGAAAAATCCGCTCGCGGTGCCCGACGAAGTCCACGATGTTTCCGGGCACATCGCGTTCGGTCGTGCAGGTGATGCCGCGCGGCTTGTTCAGGGCGATATAAATGTCCTTCCGGCGCGCCGGAAGCGGCCGGCCGTCCACGCGGACGTCGTCGCCCTCCTTGACCTGCGTGCCGAGAACGCCGGGCACGCCGTTGACGGTCACCCGGCCGGCGGCGATCCAGGCGTCCGCCTCGCGACGGCTTGCGACGCCGGATTCGCTGATGTGCTTGTTGAGCCGCATCGGGCGGCGATTGTAATCGCGCAACGTTGGTGCATCGGCTATATTCGCCGCACCTTGCTGGTGCGTGGCGCTTTGGCATGTCGGCAAGTCGATCAATATCTGGTTGATTAATAAGGGCGATATTTCACTGATTCGCTGGCACAGTCCTTGCACCACGGTGGGGATCGCGCTCAAACGCAAACGAACTGGGAGAGGAAGATGACCCCCGCTGACGTCGTGAAACTGATCAAGGAGAAGGAAGCCTCGTACTGCGACCTGCGCTTTACGGACACGCGCGGCAAGGAGCAGCACGTGACGATTCCGACGCGCATGGTCGACGAGGATTTCTTCGTCGACGGCAAGATGTTCGACGGCTCCTCGATCGCCGGATGGAAGGGCATCAACGAGTCCGACATGATCCTGATGCCGGACGCGTCGACGGCGATGATCGACCCGTTCTTCGAGGAGACGACGCTTCTTCTGCGCTGCGACGTCGTCGAGCCGACGACGATGCAGGGCTATGTCCGCGACCCGCGCTCGCTCGCGAAGCGTGCCGAGGCCTATCTCAAGTCGACCGGCATCGCCGACAGCGGCCTGTTCGGGCCCGAGAACGAATTCTTCATCTTCGACAGCGTGCGCTGGACCAACGAGCTGCAGGGCTGCAGCTATCACGTCGATTCCGTGCAGGGCGCGTGGAACACGGGCACGAGCTACGACGGCGGCAACATGGGTCACCGGCCGGGCGTCAAGGGCGGCTATTTCCCCGTGCCGCCGGTCGACCGATTCCAGGACCTGCGCACCGCGATGTGCCAGGCCTGCGAAGAGCTCGGCCTCAGGGTCGAGGTACATCACCACGAGGTCGGCACCGGCGGCCAGGGCGAGATCAACGTCGCGGCGAACACGTTGACGAAGAAGGGCGACGAGGTGCAGATCCTCAAGTACGCGCTCTGGAACGTCGCCCACGGCTATGGCAAGACGCTGACCTTCATGCCGAAGCCGCTCGTCGGCGACAACGGCAGCGGCATGCACGTGCACCAGTCGCTGCAGAAGGACGGCAAGAACATCTTCGCGGGCGAGCGATACGCGGGCCTTTCCGACATCGCGCTCTATTACATCGGCGGCATCATCAAGCACGCGCGCGCGCTCAACGCCTTCACGAATCCGGGCACCAACAGCTACAAGCGGCTCGTGCCGGGTTTCGAGGCGCCGGTCATGCTCGCCTACAGCGCGCGCAACCGCTCCGCGTCGATCCGAATTCCGTGGGTGTCGAACCCGAAGGGCCGGCGCATCGAGGTGCGCTTCCCGGATTCCAGCGCGAACCCGTACTTCGCGTTCGCGTCGATGCTCATGGCGGGCCTGGACGGCATCCAGAGCAAGATCCACCCGGGCGAAGCGTCGGACAAGGACCTGTACGACTTGCCGCCGGAAGAGGCGAAAGACATCCCCGAGGTCTGCCATTCGCTCGACATGGCCCTCGATCATCTCGACCGCGATCGCGAATTCCTGAAGCGCGGCGGCGTGTTCAGCGACGACCTGATCGACGCCTACATCGGCTTGAAGGAAGGTGAAATGACGCGCTTTCGCATGTCGACGCACCCGGTCGAAATGGACATGTATTACAGCCTCTGAGCGGGGATGGGACGGCGGTCACAGATGCCGTCCGGCTTTTGTCAGCCCGGCAGGTCAGGGGATATGCTGTCGTCATGCGTATCCTCTTGATCCTCGCCGGATTGGCCTTGTCCCTGGCGGCTGCGTCCCAGGAGATCTACCGGTGGGTGGACAAGAACGGCATCGTCCATTACTCGGATCAGCCCGACTCGCCAAATGCCGAGTTGATCACGGTCATCGAGTCGAATACCTACGATTCCGCGGACACGGCGCCGGCATCGTCCTCGGGCACGGCCGAGGAAGCCGACGACCAGACGGTTTCGCCCTACGACTCGCTCTCGATCGTCCAGCCGGAGCCCGACCAGGTGTTCTTCGGTTCGGACGTGGTGGTGACGGCGACGGCCGACCTCCAGGGCACGCTGCGCCCCGACCATTCGGTGGTCTTCTTCCTGAACGGCAATCGCCGTCCGGCACAGGGCCTCAGCGCCGAATTCTCCGGCCTGGCTCGCGGGTCGTATTTCCTGCGGGCGAGCATCCTCGACCAGAACGGCGACCCGGTGGTCACGAGCCAGCAGACGACTTTCCACGTGCGCCAGCCCTCGATCAATTCTCCGCAGAGCCCACTGGCGCCGAAGCCGCCCCCGAAGCCGACACCCAGGCCCGCCAGGCCGCCCACCGGCAACTGATCGTCGTCCAGACGCAGGAATCAGGCGATGGCGCTTGATCCCTCCGCGATACTCGACCAGCTTGCGACGGCGGTCCTCGTCGTCGACGCCCGTTCGAATCTCACCTGGCTGAACCAGGCGGCGGCGGACCTGCTCGCGACAAGTCCCACCACGGCGTGCGGCCGCGCGCTCGCCTCGCTCGTCGTGGATGGCGCCGCCATCGAGGCGCTGCTGGCGCGATGCCGGGAGAGCCAGGAGCCGCTCGCGCTTCGCGGATTTGGGTTCGCGCCGGCCGCGCGCGACGACGCCCGTTATCAAGTGGACGTCTCGCTCACGCCGCTCACGGGCGCGATTGCCGGCTCCGTGCTCGTCGAGATCTCGGACACGACGCAACCCTCGCGCATGACGCGCGACAGCGCGCTGCTGGTGCAGCAGGGCGGCAGCCGCGTGATGGCGCGCCAGCTCGCCCACGAAATCAAGAACCCGCTCGGCGGGTTACGCGGCGCGGCGCAGCTCCTCGAGCGTGAGCTGCCGACGGAAGAGCTCAAGGAATATACGCGCGTGATCATCGGCGAGGCCGACCGCCTCTGCGCGCTCGTGGACAGCCTGCTCGGGCCCGCGCGGCCGATCCGGCGCGAGCCGGCCAACGTGCACGAGCTGATCGACCGCGTGTATCGCCTCGCGCGCGCCGAGGCGCCTGAGGGCGTCGCGATCGAGCGCGACTACGACCCGAGCCTGCCGGCGCTCGCGCTGGACCGGGATCTCCTGGTCCAGGCGATGCTGAACCTGGCGCGCAACGCCGTGCAGGCGGTGGGCAGCCGCGGCCAGCTGACGCTCAGGAGCCGCGCGCTCATGAACGCGACGATCGGGACCGAGCGGCATCGCGTCGTCGCCTCGCTGCAGTTCGAGGACGACGGCCCCGGCGTGCCGCCGGAGCTCGGAGAAACCATCTTCTATCCGCTCGTGACCGCGCGCGCGGGTGGAACCGGGCTCGGCCTCGCCGTCGCCCAGGACATCGCGACGCGGCACGGCGGCATCATCGAATTCGACAGCCGCCCGGGTCGCACCGTGTTTTCGCTGCTATTGCCGATGGAGAACGGGCATGACGAAGCCGCTTGAGGTCTGGGTCGTCGACGACGATGCGTCCATCCGCTGGGTGCTCGAGCGCGCCTTGCGACAGGGCGGGACGGAACCGCGAACCTTCGATCATGCCGACGCGGCGCTGGCCGCGCTCGCGACGCGCCGTCCCGACGTCCTGCTGACAGACGTGCGCATGCCCGGAACGCAGGGATTGCGCCTGCTCGAGATCGCGCGGCGCGACCATCCGGGGCTGCCCGTCATCGTGATGACGGCGCATTCCGATCTCGACCACGCAGTCGCGGCGTATCGCGGCGGCGCTTTCGAATACCTGCCCAAGCCGTTCGACATCGACGAAGCGGTCGCGCTCGTGCGGCGCGCGTCTGCCCCGGGCAAGGCGGGCGCGACGGAGGGCGCCGGTCCGCCGATTCCAGGAATCCTCGGCCAGGCGCCCGCGATGCAGGAAGTATTCCGCGCGATCGGCCGCCTCTCGCGCTCGAGCCTCTCCGTGCTGGTGACCGGCGAATCGGGCACGGGCAAGGAACTCGTCGCGCGCGCGCTTCATCGCCACAGCCCGCGGGCCGGCGGCCCGTTCATCGCGCTCAACACTTCCGCGATCGCCTCGGAGCTTCTCGAGTCCGAGCTCTTCGGCCATGAAAAGGGGGCATTCACCGGCGCGGACGCGATGCGCCGCGGCCGCTTCGAGCAGGCCGATGGCGGCACGCTCTTCCTCGACGAGATCGGGGACATGAGCGTCGCGCTGCAGGTCAGGCTGCTGCGCGTGCTGGCGGAGGGCGAGTTCTACCGCGTGGGCGGCAGCACGCCGATCCGGGTCGACGTGCGGGTGATCGCAGCGACGCACCAGGACCTCGACGCGTTCGTGAAGCAGGGCCGGTTTCGCGAGGACCTGCTGCACCGGCTCAACGTCATCCGCATCCGCGTGCCGAACCTGCGTGAACGGCCGGGCGACATTCCGGAGCTGCTGACGCATTACCTCGCGACCGCGGCGCGCGAGCTCGGCGCCGAGCCGAAGTCGCTCACGGCCGATGCGCGCAATCGCCTGGTCGCCTTCGCCTGGCCCGGCAACGTGCGGCAACTCGTGAACGCGACGCGGCGGCTCACTGTCACTGCTCCGGGACGCGAGATCCGCGACGAGGACATCCCGCCGGACCTCGGCGGCGACGGCGCGACGATGCCGACCGCGGACGACTGGTGCCGCGAGCTCGAAGCCTGGGCCGCCCGGCACCTCGCGGGCGGCGGGCCGCCATTGCTCGAAGTCGCGACCGAGCGCTTCGAGCGCACGCTCGCGCAGGCGGCGCTCGATCGTGTGCAAGGCCGCCGGCAGGAAGCCGCGCGGCTGATCGGCTGGGGTCGGAATACGCTGACGCGGAAGCTGCGCGAGCTCGGGCTCGAATAAGATGGCGCCGTGAACATCGAAAGCATCCGGGAATTGGGCCGGATCGAATATTTCGGCAACGAGCTCAGCGCCTGGGCAAGCGCGCTGCTCCTGTTCGCCCTGTGGTTCACGGTGCTGCCGATCGCGCGGGCCTTCATCGCGCGCCGCCTGAGGAAGCGTACGGGCGAAGACCCGACCGGATACCTGCTGTTGCTGCGGACGCTCCTCGAGGCCACCACGCGCATCTTCATGATCGCGATCGCGGCCTATCTCGCGATGCGCTGGCTCGAAGTGCCCGAAAGGCTCGACCGCATCATCAACACCACGTTACTCGTCATCTTCTGGTGGCAGGTCGGGCACTGGGCGTCGGCGGCCGTCCGCTACACGATCGATGCGCGGCGCGGCCACGAACTCTCGGGCTCGGAGGGCGCCGCAAGCCTGAATATCCTGCGTTTCGTCGCCCTGCTGGTCGTGTGGATCGTCGCCTTCCTGATGCTGCTCACGAACCTCGGCGTCGAGATCATGCCGCTCGTCGCCGGGCTCGGCATCGGCGGCATCGCCATCGCCCTCGCCGTGCAGAACGTGCTCGGCGACCTCTTCGCCTCGCTGTCGATCGCCCTCGACAAGCCTTTCCGGGTCGGGGATGCCCTGGCGATCGGCGACGAGAAGGGAACTGTGGAGCAGATCGGCATCAAGAGCACGCGGCTGCGCTCGATCACCGGCGAGCAGATCGTCATGTCGAACAGCGACATCCTGAAGAGCCGCCTGCGGAACTACAGCCCGCTCAGCGAGCGGCGCGCGGAGCTGCAGCTGCGGATCGCCTACGAGACGCCGCGGCACTTGATCAAGGAACTGCCGAAGATCATCGAGACGGCCATTCGTGCCGAGACGAACGTCCGCTTCGAACGCGCGCATTTCGCGCGGTATGGGGACTATGCGCTGTTGTTCGAGGCGATCTACTTCGTCGAGGGCGGCGACTACACGGTCTACATGGACACCCAGCAGTCGATCAACCTGCGGTTGCTGGACGTGTTCGCCGACCGCGGCATCACGCTCGCATATCCGACGCAGCGGTCGCTCAGCATTGCGGCCCCTGCCGTGGCGCCCTCCGAGCCGGCCTAGCCGCAGTCTTCGTTGCGGCCCACGACGAGCGAGCCGGTGAGCTCGGCGACTGACGCCATGCCGGCGTCGACGAGGTACTTCGCGATGCCCGCATTGACCTTCGGGCAGAGCAACGGATCGTAGAAGAGCGCGGTCCCGAGCCCGACGGCGCTCGCGCCTGCGATCAGGAACTCGATGGCATCCACGGCGCTCGCGATGCCGCCCTGCCCGATGATCGGGACGCGCTTCGGTCCCGCGACCTCGTAGACCTGCTTCACCTTCAGGAGCGCGATCGGCTTGATCGCCGGGCCGGAGATGCCGCCCTGCAGGTTGCCGATCACGGGCCGTCGCGTCGCCGCATCGATCGTCATGCCGGAGATCGTGTTGATGACCGCGAGCCCGTCGCTGCCCGCCTCGATGCAGAGCCTGGCGTTCTCGCGGATGTCGGTCTGGTTGGGAGAGAGTTTCGTGATGAGCGGCTTCTTCGTCGCCTTGCGGCAGGCAGCGACCACGCGCGCGCTCATCTCCGGGTAGTTTCCGAATTGCACCCCGCCTTCCTTGACGTTCGGGCAGGAGATGTTGATCTCCATCGCGTCAATCGGGGAATCGTCGAAGCGGCGCGTGACCTCGGCGTATTCGTCGATGGTCGAGCCGCAGACGTTCGCGATGAAGCGCGTCTCGCCGAAGTCGAGCGTGGGCAAGATCTTCCGGACGACATGGTCGACGCCCGGGTTCTGCAGCCCGATGGCGTTGATCATGCCGTGGGGCGTCTCGGTGACGCGGTGCGGCGGATTGCCAAGCCTCGGCTTTTCGGTCGTGCCCTTGAGAACGATGGCGCCCGCGTCGCGGTTCGAGAAGCCGGCGATCCGCGTGTACTCCTCGCCGAAGCCGACGCAGCCGGAGAGCAGCACGATCGGCGAGGAGAATTTCAGGCCGCAGAAGTCGAGGGACAGCGAGGGAACCGAGCCCGGCGAATGGGTATCCACGCCATAATTATAGAGGCATGTTCCACGTCATCCTGTTCGAACCTGAGATCCCGCCCAACGCCGGCAACGTCATTCGGCTCTGCGCCAACACGGGATCGGTGCTGCACCTCGTCCGTCCGCTCGGGTTCACGCTCAGCGATGCGCGGGTGAGGCGTGCCGGCCTCGACTATCACGAGATGGCGCGCGTGCACGAGCATGCAAACCTCGCGGCCTGCCTCGGCTGGCTCGAGTCCCGGCGCGTGTTCGCCGTCGAGACGACGGGCGGCCAGCGATTCGACGAAGTCCGCTACCGCGAGGGTGACGCTTTCCTGTTCGGGCGCGAAACGACCGGACTGCCCGCCGAGGTCCTGGCGGACTGGCCAAGCGAGCGATTGATCCGGTTGCCGATGCTTCCGGGCAATCGCAGCCTGAACTTGTCGAACTCGGTTGCAGTGGTCGTCTTTGAAGCCTGGCGTCAGCTCGGATTCACGGGAGGTCGCTAGATGTTCCGGCCGGAACGGTTTTCGCGCGTCGTTCCATCAACGCGCTGACCGCGTCATCGAGATCCAGTGCCTCGCCCATCCAGTGGGTGACCGCCGTGGACGGCGTGATGCGGATCTCGCCCGATTGCGGCGCCGCGACGAGCCGTGACCAGTCGCTCCTGGCCGGCGCCGGACTGTCGTAGCTTCGCCCATCCGGCCGCACGAACCGGAACGCGCCGCCATCCAGTGCTTGGATGGTGACCTGGCCCTCATGCACGAGCCGATGATGGAAGCGGCAGAGCGTGACCAGGTTCGAGAGCTTCGTCTCCCCGCCATGGGCCCAGTGCTTCACGTGATGACCGTCGACGTAGCGCTTGAAGGCGCAGCCGGGGAAACGGCAGCCTTTGTCGCGCGCATTCAGGGCCCGCCGGATTGCGGGCGGGATGGTCCGGGTCTTTCTTCCGACGTTGAGCGGCTCTCCCTGCTCGTTCTCGATGATCGCGACAAGGCTCGCGTCGCAGGAGAGCCTTCTCGCGGTGTCTGCGGCAATAGACGGCCCATGCTCGAGCTCGCAACGGCCGGCATGGCTGTGCTTCAGCGTCTCGGCATCGACATGGACGATGATCTGCTGGCGATCGCCGCCCGCGAGCTCGTGGGAACCACTCGCCAGGAAGCTTTCCGCCATCGTGGCAAGCGCCTCGACCCGGCGCTTGCGGGACCGGTGCAGATCATCCGTTGGCACGGTGTCAAAAGACGTTCCGGCCGGAACGTTTTTGGGAATGGGCAGCGAGTCTTCGGCGGCCTGGAGGGCCTTCACGAAGAGTGTGCCCACCTCGGCCGGCAAGCGGCCCCGGATCACCATCGAGCCATCCGGCTCGATGTGGAACCACAGCGACTGGTCCCGCTGCTGGATCGCCTCGCGAGAAAGCTCTGCGGCATCCAGCGCCCGGCGGTAACCGCGCACTGCGTGCTCAACGTGACTCGCGGTCCCGCAGAGAGCGATGTTGAGAAGGTAGTCCTCGTTTGATGAGTCGGCGACACGAGTCAGCTCGCGCGCCTTGAAATAACTGATCCGGCCCTCCGCCATCGCCGCCGCCAGGCGCGGCAATTGCTCGAGTGCATGCGCGACCCGCACTTTCTCTCGCGCCGCGCCCAATCCGATCCCGCACTTCCAGTTGAGCCAGTGCGCGCAGGACTTTACGCCCCACTCCGCCCAGCCGCGGCGCCGGTCGAGCTCGGCGACCAGCACCAGGAAGCGCGCGTTGGCCGCATTCAAATGACCCGCGAGCGTCGTGATCTCGTCCACCAGCTCGGGCGTGGATACCGAAGAAAACTCCCTTTCCATGGTGCGCTCCCATAGGCTGTTTTTATATACAGTATCCTACCAGAAAACCTATTAATAGCAAGAGGTTATAGTCGAAAAATAGGGCTCAACGGACGTCAGAAATCCGTAAGAAAAAAATCGCTCCATGCGAAGGACTTCGAGCACAGGCCGGCGCCCAATGCATTCCAGGCAATAAGCCATGGGAGGCATCGTGACCCGTTATCTCCTGATCGAATCGCGCGACCCGTTCGGGTCGACTGACTACGTCCGACGCTGCGAGCTGGCAGCGGCGCTCCGGGCGGACGGAGCAGACGTGACGCTGTTCCTGGTCGAGAACGCCGTATTGGGCACGCGCGCGGCGGCGCGCCCGCAGGCGCTCGAAAAGCTCGCGAAGCAAGGGGTGCAGGTGCTCGCCGACGAGTTCGCGCTGCGTGAGCGCGGCATCGGCAGCGGTGAGATCGCGCCGGCCGTGAAACCCACAGACCTCGCGGCGCTGGTCGGACTGCTCGCCGCTGGCGCCCGGGCGACCTGGAACTAGGAGGCCCCATGAACGACAGCCGCTGCCTCGCATTCCTTTTGATGGACGCGCCCTTCGAGCAGGCCCGTACGGCCACTGCGTTTCGCCTGATCGATGCGACGCTGCGCGCCGGAATCGGCGCGCGCGTCTTCGCCTACGAAGGCGCGGTAAGCCTTGCGGTCACGCGGCAGAAGCCGCACGCGAACGCAATCCACGGGCGCGCGCTCGAAGAAGAGGCGCACCCGACGCCGCATGCGTGGATCAACGCGCTGGCCGACCTCGCCAGGGAGCGGGGCGTGCCATTCGACTGGGTCAACTGCGGCCTGTGCGTGGACGAGCGCGGCGCAGACGAAGCCGCGCCCTCGGCGCGCCGCGGTTCCCCGGCCGACTTCTGGAAAATGGCCCAGGAATCGGTCAACACGCTCGTCATCCCCACCCGCTAACCGCGAGGCACCGACATGCGAGTCCTGCAGATCATCGAATCCGCCTACCGCGCAACCCTCGAGGAACAGGACGACACGGTCCTATGGTTCACGCGCGCGCTGCGCGCAGCCGGCGCGCAGGCGGACGTCCTGTTGCAGGGCAGCGCGGTCAGCTACGCCGTGCAGGCGCAGGATGCGAGCGGCCTGCGTCTCGGCGCCTGGCAGCAGGTCCACCCGCCCGCGATCGCCGAGGAGCTTGCCGCGCTCATCGGAAGCGGCGCGCGCGTCGCGGCGATCAAGGAGGACCTCGATGAGCGCGGCATCGCGGCCAGGCAGCTGGTCGCGGACGTCGAGCTGCTCGGCCGCAAGTCGCTCGCCGGCCTGTTCGGCCAGTATGCCCATGTCTGGAAGTGGTAAGAGCGCTAGACGTTCCAGCCGATTCGGCGCATGAGCCCGGCGAAGTGCCGGTCGCCGCGCAAGCCGTCGAACACGGGTTCCGAGTTCAGCTCGATCAGGTCGGGATTGCCGCCTTCGTAGGCGATCTCGAGCCAGTCGAACGCACGCGCCCGGTCGCCGGCCGCGGCATGGATCTTCGCGATGTTGTACGGCAGCACGTAGCGCCGGCCGCGCGCGGATTCGAGCTGCTTCGCGATGCGCGTGGCGCCCGGAGAATCGCCGCTCGCCGCATGGGCCATCGCGAGCATCGCCCGGGTCTCTGTGCTGCCGTCGGCGAGCCGGGCCGCAAGGCGAAGTTCCCGGATCGCATCGCTGAACCGCCGCTGCTGCACGCGCACGAGCCCGAGGCGCAGGTGCGGCAGGAAATGCCCGGGCGTGGTCTCGATCGCATCGACGAGTACCCGGCTCGCGCGGTCGTACTCGCGGGCAAGGTAGAGGATCATCGCGAGCGATGAGCCGATGACCGGCGACAGCGGATCGAGGCGGCGGGCGTTTTCGGCCGTGGCGATGGCCGCGTCGCGCCGCCCCTGGCTCATCAGGTACTCGGCGTACCAGTAATTGACAATCGCGAGCGAGGGGCTGAGCTCGATCGCGAGCCGGAACCGCGCATCGAGCCCGACCCAGTCCCAGTCGTGCAAACGCACGTGCGCGAGCGAGGCGTGCGCATCGCCGAGCTCGCCGTCGAGTTCGAGCGCCCTGCCGGCCGCGGCCGCCGACTTGCGGAATGTCTCCTTCGCGGGAACCATGCCGCGGCAGGCCAGCATGACGTTGGCATCCGCGATGCCCGAGTAGGCCGAAGCGCAGTCCGGGCAGCGCTGCAGCACGGCCTCGAACTGCGCGATGCTCCGGCGCATCGCGGCCTCCGTTCGCTGGTTGAGGTAATGCCGCCCCTTCAGCAGCGCCTCGAACGCGTCCGGTGGCAGGTCGCGCACCGCATCGATGCGGCGCACGCCGCGCGGCGCGAGCTGGACCTGGATTCCGGCTGCCACGGCCTGTGCGACCTCGGCCTGGAGGCGCAGCACGTCGCCGGCGGCGCGCTCGTAGTTGCCGGCCCAGACCTGTGTCTCGTCGGAAACCTGGATCAGGCGCGTCGCGACGCGCACGCGCCCGCGCGAACGGCGCACGGTGCCTTCGAGCACGTAGTGCACGCCCAGTTCGCGGCCGATGTCCACGACGCGCCGGCGCGTGCCCTTGAACATCAGGCTGGAGGTGCGCGCGATCACGCCGAGCCGCTCCGGGTTCAGGGTCGAGAGCTGGGCGATCATCTCCTCGGTCAGGCCATCGGTGAAGAAATCGTGCACGCGGTGGCTGCCCGCATTCGCGAACGGCAGCACGGCGAGCATGATGCGCTCGCGTTCGGGTGCGCCGGCCGTGGCCGCATCGAGCGGCGCGACGAAGCGATAACCGCGCCGCGACACGGTCGCAATATAGGCGCGGCTCGCGTCGTCGCCGCCGAGCGCCTTGCGTAGGATGGAAATGGTCCGCGTCAGGCTGCCTTCGCCGACCACCCTGCCGGCCCAGACGGTGTCGAGCAGCAGAGACTTGTCGACCACGCTCCCGGCCCGCGTGAGCAGCAGCAACAGCAGGTCCGCCGCCTTGGGCGGTAGCCCGAGATCCTGCTGCCCGCGAAACAGCACCCGGCCCTCAGCGTCGAACCGGAACGGACCGAATCTGTACTGGCTGATGCCTGGCATGGCAGCTCGTGCCGGGGTCAGTTTTCGGGAGTGATTTCGCGCTGGAGCATGGTCTCGACGACCTGCTTGATCGGCACGCCCTGGTGCAGCACTTCGTAGACATGGCGGCAGATCGGCATGTCGACACCGTGTTTCTCGGCCACCTTATGCACGGCCTTGGCCGCGTGATAGCCCTCGACGACCTGACCGATCTCGGCGATCGCTTCCTCGACCGGCTTGCCCGCCGCCAGCGCACGCCCGAAGCGGCGGTTGCGCGACTGGTCGTCGGTGCAGGTGAGCACGAGGTCGCCGAGGCCCGCGAGCCCCATGAGCGTTTCCGGCTTCGCACCGAGCGCGACGCCGAGGCGCACCAGCTCGGCGAGGCCGCGGGTGATCAGGAACACCCGGCTGTTCGAACCGTAGCCGAGGCCGTCAGAGCAACCGGTTGCGATCGCCAGCACGTTCTTGACCGCGCCGCCGATCTCGACGCCCACGATGTCAGGCTGCGTATAGGCGCGGAAACCGCCGGACGAAATGCGCTCCGCGAGCGAGAGCGCGAACGCTTTGTCGGGCGAGGCGACGGCAATCGCGGTGGGAAGGCCCATTCCGACTTCCTTCGCAAAGGTCGGGCCGGAGAGGACGGCGATGGGGACGTTTGGTCCCAGCACCTCGCGGGCGACCTGGTGCGGGAGCTTCCCGGTCTCGAGCTCGAAGCCCTTGCTCGCCCAGGCGATGCGGGCGCGCGGCCTGAGCATCGGCTTGATCTGGGTGAGCACGAGCCGCAGCACGCTCGAGGGCACGACGAGGACGAGATCCTCGCCGGACGCGATCGCCCTCGCCAGGTCCGGCTCGATGGCGAGCGTGGGCGGAAATTTCGCGCCGGGCAGGTACTGCTCATTCGTCCTGGTGCGCGCGAGTTCTTCAGGGCGGTCCTCGGCACGGCCCCAGAGAACCGTCGGGCCGCCGCCGCGCGCAAACTGGATGGCGAGCGCCGTGCCCCAAGAGCCGGCGCCCAGCACGACGATCGGACGCATCGCGTCCGCTCAGTTCGCCTGTTCGGGTGGCGGCTGTGCTGCCTGCCGTGCCGCCTGTTCCTGTAGCGAGCGCTCGAAGAGCGCGTCGAAGTTCACGTGCGGCAGCAGAAATGGCGGAAAGCCGCCCTTGGTGACGACGTCGGACACGGTCTGGCGGATGTACGGGAACAGGAGGTTCGGCGCGAACGAGCCGAGGATGCGCCGCGTCTCGTCGGCGCCGAAACCGCGCACGAGGAAGACGCCTGCCTGCTTGACCTCGGCGAGGTAGACGGCGACGTCGCCGTTCTTCGCCTCGAGCGTGACCGACAGGACGACTTCGTGCGCGTCCTGGCCGACGCTGCTCGACATCGTGCTGAGGTTCAGCGAAATCTTCGGGTCCTGCGCCTGTCCCTGGGCGGGCAGGAACGGCCCCTTCGGCGCCTCGAACGAAAGGTCCTTGATATAGACCGTCTGCAGCGCAACCGCCGGCCCCTGGCCGTTGGTCGCCCCTTCGCCCGCGCCTGCCGGCGTCGTGTTTTGATCAGCCATCGTCATTCCTCGCTTGCATGAGTGTATCAGCCCTTGACGACCGGCAGATTCTCCTGCTTCCAGGCGGCGAGCCCGCCGCGCAGGCTGAACACATTCTTTGCGCCCGCGCGCGCGAGGGTCCGCTGCGCGGCGCCGGTGGTGGCGCCGTCGTCGCAATAGAGCACGACCGCCTTGTCGGCGAGCTTCTCGATCGCCTTCGGATCGGCGGCGAGCTGGTCGCCCGGCAGGCTGCGCGCGCCCGCGATATGGCCGTCCTTGTACAGGTTCGCCGAGCGCAGGTCCAAGAGCACGGCGCCGGAATTCATCAGCCGGATCGCCTCGTTGGGTGCGACCGCGGACGACATCGCGCCGCGCTGTCGGATTTCGAAGCCGAGCACGAGGAAGGTCATCAGCAGCAGTCCGCCCGCAAGGTACGGATGATTGATGGAATAATCGAGCAGTCGGTCCATAGGGGCCGCGCATTATATATGAGCGGGGGATTCCCTGATAAATCAGCTATTTGTCGTCGCGGCCGGCCTTTTTCTCGCGGTCGCAGCGCAGACGGCGACCGGCGAGACCGACGCGGAGCGGGAGCTTCGCGAGGTGCGCGAGCGCATCGGAGAGCTGCAGCGCTCGATGCGTCGCGACACCGATCGTCGCGACGCCCTCTCGGGGCAGCTGCGCGACGCGGAGGAAAACTCGCGCAGCGCCCGCGAGCGCCTCGGCGACGTGCGCAAGCGCCTCGCCGCAAGCGACGCACAGCTGAAGTCGATCGCGGCCGACCGGGAGCGGAGCGAACGCGCGCTCAGGGAACAGCGGGACGTGCTGGCTGCCGAGCTCAGGACAGCCTATGTCGGCGGCCGGCAGGAACAGTTCAAGCTGCTGCTCTCCCAGGAGGATCCCGCGGCCCTCGGCCGGATGCTCGTCTACTACTCCTATTTCGGCCGCGCGCGCGCGGCGAAGATCGCCGAGATCCAGGGGATGGTCGCGAAGCTCGAGGAGGCCGAGCAGGCGGAGGCGGCGGAACGCGAGCGCCTCGCGGCGCTCGAGGCCGAGAGCCGCAAGGAACTCTCCTCGGTCGATGCCGCGCGCGAGGAACGCAGCCGCGCGCTTCGCGCCATGAACGCCCAGATCCGGACGCGCAACGACTCGATCGCGAAGCTGAAGCGCGAGGCCGCCTCGCTGGAGAAGCTGATCGCGGACCTGCAGAGGGCGATGAGCGACCTCCCGCCGACCGGCGGTCAGGCATTCGAAAAAGTCCGTGGCCGGCTCGCCTGGCCCGTGGCCGGGAAAGTCACGGCGCGCTTCGGCCAGGCTCGCGGCGGCGGCTTGAAATGGAACGGCGTGATGATCGAGGCGGCCCGCGGGACCGCGGTGCGCGCCCTCTACGACGGCCGCGTGGCCTACGCAGACTGGCTGCCGGGCATGGGGCTGCTGATCATCGTGGACCATGGCGGCTACATGAGCCTCTATGCCCACAACGAACAGCTCTACAAGGCCGTGGGCGACCGGGTCGAGGGCGGCGAGTCGATCGCGACCGTCGGCGATACCGGCGGGCGAAGCCAACCGGGCCTGTATCTCGAAATTCGTCGTGGGGCCAAGGCGATAGACCCGGCTCCGTGGTTCCGGAGGTCGACTCCCTAGTCCGCATTTCTCACGCGGCCTTGGATTTTCGGATGGCTGATCCATTGCGTCGAGTGGTCTGCCGACGTCACGTGTCACGCGGGTCAAGGTGCGCGGAGTGTGGATTTCGCCGACAGCGA